>OGHJ01000012.1_pt1 | contig 288942 bp, 232 predicted proteins | sample 1571351 | NCBI WGS metagenome assembly OGHJ01 (sample SAMEA2582037, study PRJEB24529) | metagenome | biome: Human gut stool | place: China | collected 2011 | reverse complement strand
GCCAAATCAATGCCCTCAAAGACATCTTCTTTAAGCTCTTGCACGGTCAGCTCTTTGCCGCCATACGGCACCTTGGTGCCCGCAGAACGGGCGGACGCAAAAGCGCGGATTTCGGTGGCGGGAAAGTCCCTTTCGTGCAGGGTCTTGAGCATTTCACGGCCTACGGCGCCTGTGGCGCCTACAACGGCTACAGTCAGCTTCTTGCTCATGGTATTTCGCTCTCCTTGGGCGATGGGCGGCGGCTCGATGCCTCCAAAAAGGTGAGCGCGTACTATACCCGGCAAAAAGGCAAATGTGAAGGGCATGACGGCCCCGCTACGGCGCTGCCTCGGGCTTTTTTGCGCTTTTTGCGGTTGGGCGGTACTGGCGGATTGAAAAAAGCCAGCCCGCTGCTTTCGCAACAGGCTGGCCAAAAGGGAGGCTGCCGGAATCGTTCTAGAATTCCAGATTGCCCGGTGTACGGGGGAAGGCAATGACGTCGCGGATGTTGGTGATACCGGTCAGCAGCATAAGCAAACGCTCGAAGCCAAGGCCGAAACCGGCATGGGGCGCTGTGCCGAAACGGCGCAGATCCATGTACCACCAGTAATCTTCCGGATTCTGGCCGAGCTCCTTGATGCGGGCGGTCAGACGGTCAAGGCGCTCCTCGCGCTGCGAGCCGCCGATGAGTTCGCCGATGCGCGGCACCAGCATGTCCATAGCGGCAACGGTTTTGCCGTCGTCGTTCTGGCGCATGTAGAATGCTTTGATTTCCTTGGGGTAATCATACACAGCCACAGGCTTTTTAAAATGCTCTTCAGCCAGATAGCGTTCGTGCTCGGTTTGAAGGTCTGTGCCGAATGAAACAGGGAAGGCAAATTCCTTGCCGCATTTTTGCAAAATTTCCACGGCTTCCGTGTACGAAACGCGGGCAAAGGGCGCAGCCACCATGCCCTTGAGGCGCTCAATGAGGCCCTTGTCCACAAAGCTGTCAAAGAGTTTGAGGTCGGATTCGCAGTGGGCGAGGGCGTGTTCGATCACATGACGGGTAAGGCTTTCGCCCAGTTCCATGAGGTCTTGCAGGTCGGCAAAGGCCATTTCCGGCTCAATCATCCAGAACTCGGCGGCGTGGCGCGGCGTATTGGAATTTTCGGCGCGGAAGGTGGGGCCGAATGTGTACACGCGCCCAAGACCCATGGCGAGGGCCTCGGCCTCAAGCTGACCGGAAACAGTCAGATTGCACTGCCGGCCAAAAAAATCGGCGGCCACATCCTTGTCGCCGGGTTCAAGGCTGGTGACGCGGAACATTTCGCCCGCGCCCTCGCAGTCCGCCCCGGTGAGCACCGGGGTATGCACCCATGAAAAACGGCGGCTCTGGAAAAACTGATGCACAGCCTGGCCCGCTTCGGAACGGATGCGGAAGGCCGCGCCATATTTGTTGGTGCGGGAACGCAGGTGCGCAATTGTGCGCAAAAATTCATCAGAATGGCGTTTTTTCTGCAAAGGGAAAGTTTCGGGATCAGCCAGGCCGAAAACAGTGACGCTCTGCGCCCTGATTTCCCACAGCTGCCCCTTGCCGGGCGAGGCCACAAGCTCGCCTGTAATGCTGATGGCAGCGCCCGTGGCGGCCTGATCCAGTTGCTCGTGGGCGGGGGTGCCCGCGTCAACAATGCACTGCATGTTGCCGAGGCAGGAGCCGTCGTTGACCTCCACAAAAGAAAATTCCTTGGCATCGCGGCGGGTGCGGATCCAGCCGCAAATGGTGATGGAGGCTTGTGCTTCAGTTGCTGCGAGGGCGTCTATGATAAGGGTTCTTTGCATGGCATGTTCCTTGTGATGCGGCAATTTGCAGATACTGTAGCCCTTAGTGCGGCACAGCTCAAGATGGCGCGCGCAGTGAAAGCCCTGTGCTGGGTTCTGCTTGTGTTAAAACACCCGCACAAGCCACGCGCCCGCAAAAAGCAGGGCAATGCCCGCAAGGCGCAGTGGTGAAACGGGGTGTTCGGGAAAGCCCACAAGGGCATAATGGTCAAGCAGCACAGAGGCCACCAACTGGCCCGACAACATGACGGCAGTCATGGTGGCAGCGCCCAGCCGGGGCGCAAGAAAGATGGTGCAACTCACAAAAATTGCGCCAAGCACGCCGCCTGTCCACATCCACCACGGAACAGCGGAAAGCTGAGAAATGGAAGGCCATGTGTGCCGTGCCGCCAGACTGTACACCCACAGTGCCACCGTGCCCACAGCAAATGAAACAAGCGCGGCCTGCATGGGTTCGCCCAGAAAGCGCCGCAACAAGGTATTTATACCCGCCTGCACCGGGAGGCAGCAACCGGCGCCGAAAGCCAGCAGTAAAAGAATGTGCTTCATAAAAAAATCCTTTGATCGGTGTCATTACCCCGATGGACTTGAGTGCGGCAAAATGGCGGCAGGCAAGGCAAATCGGGTCAGGGCGCGGACTATATACATTTTTGCCAGTTTGCGCATGAAAAAATACCCGCTTCACCTTTTTCTAAAGATTATATAGAATGGATCAAGGTCAAGAATAAATCAGTTTCCTGCGGGCGTTCTGGTGGCCTTGCCCCGGCATTCGCTGACAGCGGGTATATTCTGAAATTGAGGGATAGACATGAAAAATTTTTTTGGCGTTTTTACCCTGATATGCATTCTGGCGCTCACAGGCGCGGCCTTTGCGGCTGCCCCACAGGCAGGCAAACCCGTGCAGGACAAGCCCGAAAAGACCGTTGACCGCGTGACCACGGTCAGTGTGTCGCTGGAAGGCACAGACAGCATTGGCGCGCGCCTCGGCACCAAGCTCAAGGAGCGCTTCAACCAGAGCAGTCTGTTCACCCTCAATGATGATGAAGAAAAAGACATCCCCAAGCTCTACGTCATGGTGAGCACGCAGCCTGAATTTGCCGGTCGCCCCGCTGTGGGTTCTGTGTATTCGGTATGCTGGGTGTTCAAGCAGGGCCGTGGTTACCTTGGCTACCTGCTGGCCCGGGATCTTGGCACGGCGAGCGTGGAAGATGTGGACGGTCTGGTGGACAAACTGGTGGAGCGTACTGACGGTATAGCCGCCAAGTACAGCAGTCTGTGGAAGTAACAAAAGTCCAATGCTTGGCGCTTGCAGCAAAATGTTGACGAGCGTTGAGAATGGTAAATTTTATCGGCTGACCTGACGGCTCGAACCAGAGCCGGGAGTGAATGCCCAATCGAACAAACTTCCTTCCAACCCCGCGCGCGCCGAAATTTGTGGCGCAAATAAAAAGGCTTCCCACGTGGCGGGAAGCCTTTTTATTTATAAAAGTCCATTGCAGGGATTGTGTCCCGTGCCTTAGCTGAGTTGTTTGGCTGTATCCGTTTCGTCTGTCCAGGCTTCAGGGGTTTCATCATAAAAGCGGTAGCAGTTCTTGCCAGCCTGTTTTGCCAGATACTGCGCATTGTCCGCGCGGTGCAAGGCCACATCGTAAGACGCCTCGGTGCCGTCAAAGAGATAGATGCCTATGCTGGTGGTGATCTCTACACTCTGTCCATCATGCTCAATAAATTTGTGAAGTTCTAAAAGCAGGGCCTCGGCCCGCTCCTTGAGTGCCGCGCGCGTGATGTCCCTGACAAAAACGCAGAATTCATCGCCGCCGAAACGGCCCACAGCATCAGCGTTGCGAAAGATGCGTTTGAGGGCATCGCTGGCTTCGAGCAGGGCGGCATCGCCTCTGACATGCCCAAAGGTGTCGTTGATCAGCTTGAAATTATCCAGGTCAAGGAACAGGAGCGCATCAGTTCTATCCTGCTGCGGTTTTGCAGGCATGGCTGCGCAGATTTTGTCGCGGAAGGCGGTCTTGTTCAGCAGATCAGTCAAACTGTCGCGCTGGGTGCGGCGCTCAAGCTCGGCACGGCGTCTCACTTCTTCATCAATATCAACAATTTTTCCTACAAGGCGCAAGGGGGCGTCTTGCTTGCTGATACGTGTGGCCTGCACTCGGCACCAGATGTAGCGCCCCTCGGCTGTGGGGATGCGCATGACTGCAAAAGCAGTCGGGTTGCCGCTGCGGATGCGCCGCCGCAGTTCGTTGAGGGCGGGCAGGTCTTCAGGATGGATGATATGCCTGTTGTTCGGTCGGCCGGTTTCGTTAAAGAGGGGCGTGGCCTCCCTGCCGAACTTCAGCAAAAAGTTGGGCGAACAGCGGAACTGGCGTTTTTCTGTATCCACATCGAAAAAAATGTCCTGCGATTGCTCAAGTAGAATCCGGTAGCGCTCCTTTTCCTGCTCAAGCTCTTCCTGCATGCGTTTTTGCTCGGTGATGTCCACCACCACGCAATCAATGGAGCGGTGAGCATTCTCATCACCGGAAAATGTACCGCGCAACAACAGGGGCAGCCATTGGCCATCCTTGTGGCGCAGCCTCAGTTCCATGGTGTTTGTCACAGGGCCGTTTTTTTTGTCTGCCAGCATGTCCAGCAGCTTTTTTGCATCGTCCGCATGCAGCAGATCAATAAACGCGGTAGTCTGCGGTTTGTCGGCCTCGTAGCCGAGCAACTGCCAGAATCCGTTGTTGGCATCAAGAATCTGCAAAGGAAGCTGTGTAGATATGCTGATGACTCCGCCGTTGATGTTGTCGGCTATGTGGGCAAGGCGCTGCTCGCTGGCCATCTGGTTTGACAGGGTTTTGCGGCGAAGGTGCAGGGCGTAGGCAACAAGAGCCGAAACAAAGAGCATCAGCTCGGCTACAACCATCAGCAGCGAGCGGTTTTCATACACAATATCCGCCAATGTCGGCGAAGTAGCTGCCGCTGCTATATTGCTGGAAATGATCTGGGTTCGGCTCTTTTCATCAATGGTCAGCAGAAGGTTGTTCAAAATGCCCAGCAACATATCGGGCAGCCCCGGCCTGATGGTCAGGCGCGCTTCTTCAATATCGCTGTAGCTGGTGACAGGATTGAACTCGCTGAAACGCGGGGAGCTCGTAAGGTTATTGAGAACCATGGAATTGCCCAGAACCGCGTTGGCTTCGCGTCGGCCAGTGGCAGTCAGGCATGCTTCCTCATCAGAAAAAAGCTTAATTACCGCATTGGGAAACGTGCGGGAGGCGTACTCTGCCGCATTATAGATGCTTGTCGGTACAGCCAGTGTAAATAACGTCTCTTGTTCCAGTTTTACGTCAGGCTTGGCGTATAGATACAGGCTGCTGCGCGTCAGCGGCGCGGTCAGGCGAAAATTCTTGTGGGATTGAAGAGCTGAAGAGGGAAACGAACCAAAGGCCATATCCAGCTTGTTCTGGGTATAGGCCTCTGTAAAATTTGCGGGGTGTGCAGTATAGGGCTCAAAAGTAACCTGCAAACCGCTGCGCGCTGCTGCATCCCGGAGGATGTCCGGGAGGATGCCACGTGCGTTCCCGGTCACAGGGTCCTGCCACGAATGGGGCTTGCGGTCAGGATCATAGCCCACGCGCAGGGGCGGCTGCTGGGCAATGTAAGTCAGTTCCGCCCGTGAAAGCGGCGTCTGAAACATGCGCGGAAGATACATGCGCCCCAGGCGATACTCCAGATCGGGTTGCTCCATCTTGAGCTGCACCACGGCCTGCTCAAGTTCCTGCATAAGTTTTGGGTTTTTAAGTGAACCTATGTAAAAAAAAGGCGTGAGCTTGCACTTTGCCAGAATTTTTTCGTCATTTCGTAACGAGAGTACGGTTTCCAGAATGGCGTCCACCTGACCGGAATGCATGGCTTCCCGCAGCTCTTCCCTGCCGGGGTACTCCACAATGGTGGGCATTGTGCCACCGCGCTGCCTGATGAAGTCAGCAAAATCCTTAAGCCAGATGGGGTTGCCCATGCTCCCCACGCGTAATTGCGCGAGGCTTTCCAGATCATCGTAAATAACCGGTGAATCATTGGGGGCCAGAATGGCCGTATAGGAAGTGCCGCCGGGGTATGCGCAGTAGAGATACTGGCGGGCGCGTTCAGCCGAATACCGGGCGGGCGCGCAGATGTCGACCTCGCCTTTATCCAGCGCGGCTAGGCAGGCGGCCCAGTCTTTTTCAACAACGTAAACTATGTTCCATCCCGTATAGCGGGTGAGCTGGGTCAGATAGTCGGGAATGTACCCCACAACCTGCCCATCTTCTACGCGGTTGAACTGCGAAATGGGGGGGAGCGCCACACGCACGGTGCGCTGCTGATCAGCTAAAGCTGGATGGACAGTGATCTGCAGCGGGCACAATAAGGCAAAGCAGAACAGGAGCGTAAGAAGGAAAAAATGCCTGTTGCCCATATGCGTAAACCCAGTGACGCAAAACGCCTGTTACGATTGACCCGCCATACGCCGCAAGGCAAAAAGTCGTGCCGCCAGCGCCTCAAGGATCCTGGCCGGAGTAACTCCGTAGTTCAGGGCATCCTGGGCTTCGGCAAACCATTGGCAGGCTACCGCGCGGGCCTTGCCGCGCAGTCCCTCCAAGGCCGCGTCCAGCGGGCGCGCCGGGTCTTGCCTGTCTGAAAGTATCCTGCTCATGGCCTTTTGGCAGCACAGCAGTAAACGGGTTGCGCCTGCTGCGTCGATGGCTCCCTTGGCAGCAACACGGTCAAAAAAACCTTGCCCCTGAACAAGAAATTGCGCAAGGGCGTCTTCCCAGGGGCGCATGTCTTCATCATCTGCGCGGCTGTCAGGCCACGGCAAAGTGAGACAGAATGAGCGGGAAACCAGGGTAGGCAAGAGCTGTTCGCGCTGGGGTGCAAGCAGAATGAAGACAGTGGTGCTCGAGGGTTCTTCCAGGGCCTTGAGTAGGGCGTTGGAAGCTTCGTCGCGGGTGAGGCTGAGCCCCATGAGTATAACAACCCTGCGCCCCTGTCCGTGCGGAGCATCCCGCAGGCGAACCTTGAGTTCGCGCACGCGTTCCATGTTGAACGCACGGACAGGGCCAGGGGTTTCTTCATCTTCACGGTTGCTTATGCGACCATCATACGCTGCCAGATCCAGATGCTCGCCAGCGGCAATCTGCATGCACACGGGGCAGGTCAGGCAGGGAGCGCCCGATGTTTCCGCCTGCGGGCAGTTGACGCGGGCGGCCCAGTAACGTGCCGTATCAAGGCGCTGGGCCTCGCTGCCGCCCTCAAGCAGCAATACCTGCGGCGGAGTCGCACCCAGATTGTCGAGTACGCTCTTCAGCCGGTCAAAGGCGGCATCAGCTATGGCGGGCAGCAGGGTATTCATGACCTGTAAGGCCGCTCCGCCTCCTAGCGCACGATGGTCTGGCGGCGGTCAGCGCCCACCGAAACCAGCGAAACCTTGACGCCCGTCAGCTCTTCAATGCGGGCGATATAGGCGCGCACAGTGGCGGGCAGCTCTTCATAGCTGGCGCACTGGGTGATGTCTTCTTCAAAGCCGGGCATTTCTTCGTAGATGGGCGTTACGCCGCCAAGGGAGCATTCTTCCTGCGGCAGGTAGCTCAGGCGTTTGCCCTTGTACTCGTAGGCAACGCAGATTTTCAGCACCGGCAGGTTCTGCAACACGTCAAGCTTGGTCAGGGCAATGTCCGTAAGCCCGTTCAGGCGAACGCTTTCGCGCAGCACCACGGCATCCAGCCAGCCGCAACGGCGGGGACGGCCCGTGGTGGCGCCGAATTCATGACCCTGCGTGCGCAGGTAGCTGCCGGTGTCGTCCAGCAGTTCAGTGGGGAAGGGACCGGAACCCACGCGCGTGGTGTAGGCTTTGACGATGCCCACAATGCGGTTCAGGGCCGAGGGCGCAATGCCGCAGCCAGCCGATGCATTGCCCGCCACCGTATTGGACGAGGTCACAAAGGGGTATGTGCCGTGGTCGATATCAAGGTGGATGCCCTGAGCACCTTCAAAAAGGATATCGCCGCCTTCGGCCTGCACTTCCTGCATGCGTTCTTCCACCTCGGTGAGGTAGGGAACAAGGCGGGGCGCAAGAGCCAGCAGCTCTTCACTCACGGTATTTGCATCGAGAGGTTCAAATTTGTAGAGGTCGCGCAGCAGAACGTTTTTTTCCTGCAGGGCGTGGGCCACCTTGGCGCGAACAAGATCAGGGTCGGTCAGGTCGCCTGCGCGCAGGCCCACCCGGGCGGCCTTGTCTTCGTAGCAGGGACCGATGCCGCGGCCAGTGGTGCCGATCTTGTGTCCGGCGCGCTTGGCTTCACGGGCCTGATCCAGGCTTTTGTGGTACGGCATGATCAGATGGGTCTTTTTGCTGATGCCAAGACGCGCGGGTGAAACGTCAATGCCCCTGGCGGCAAGGTGATCCACTTCTTCCAGGAACACATGCGGGTCGAGCACAACGCCGTTGCCGATGAGGCAAATTTTGTTTTCGTGCAGTATGCCGGAAGGGATAAGGTGAAGAATGGTTTCTTCGCCCTGCACCTTGATGGTGTGCCCTGCGTTGTTGCCGCCCTGAAAGCGGACGATAACGCGGCTCTGGGCGCTCAGCATATCAACAATCTTGCCCTTGCCCTCGTCGCCCCACTGAGCGCCGATGATGACCGTATTCGCCATGGTGTTACCTGCCTGCAATGCCGCCGCGCAACGGCGGGTGATGTAAGGCGCGTTCATACGCCGGACGCAACAGATCGACCGAAGGGAATCTACCCTACGGCCCCACTGCCGCTAAAGCGGGACGCAAAGCCTTTGATGATACGTATCCCGTATGCAACTGCAAGTCAAATGACCATCCAGAGCCATCCAACCTGCATGCGCGTCAACTTTCGGGCTTGGGGTCAGTCTGTTCCTTTTCGCTCGATCTGGAGGGCTTAAATTCAAGCACCCTGCACTTGCTGGCCGCCGGGGCGGCCTCCGGGCCCTCAAGCTCAAATTCCGGCATGGGATTGACCGCGCCTTCAGGCACCTTGCCAAGCGGCTGCGCCTGCCTGGCCCAATGATAGTTAAAAAGCTGGTTTTTCCAGCGTTTGGCCTGAATCAGCGAAAATACGAGCGTAGCTTCCTCCCACCGCTTGGTGGGTTCAAAGCGGCTGGCCGTCGTGGCATACTTGCTCCACAACGACATAAGCGAGGCTTCGTCAATGGCGTCCAATTGCTGGGCCAGCCTGACAAGCAGCTTTTCCATATTACCTCCCATGTAACGAGGTACTGTAGTGTGCACATGGAATTTCGTCAACGCGGGCGAAGGCCGGGCAGGTTTGCCGTCAGGCGGCGTCAGGCTGCGACTGCTGCGGGTCGAGTACCATAAGAGTACACTCCCCTTACCATCCGTGCGCCTTCCTTGCCTGACAACAAACGTGCTCCGGCCCAGTCATTGTAATCCGGGCAGGTTTGCCGCCAAGCTGCTGGTCAGGCGGCGTCAGGCTGCGGCTGCTGCGGGTCGAGTGTCATAAGGGCGTATTCTCGGTGGTGCGCAATTTTTATCTGGCGTGGCGTCTAACCATTGGGCTTTGCAAGTAGCAACCTCCAGGCCGCCCCAACCGCCGCCAGCAGCGAATCGGGGCTGGTTGTCCGGCATGTTTTATGGTATGCGAATGCCTCACTTGATCGGCGAACATCTGGAGGCAAGCATGTCGGATCTCAAGTCCATGTACAGCACCGTCCACAAGGACGCTTTCCCTGACACCATGACCATCATTCTGGGCGATGAAAAACTCGTCTACCAAAAGCGCACCTGGACGCTGGACAACGAGGAGAAGGGCCTGCGCTACGGCGAAAATCCCGACCAGCCCGCAGCCCTCTACGCTCTTAAGGAAGGCACCATTACGTGTGGCGGTCTGAACTGGCGCGGCCCCGGCAATGGCATTGTTTCCGCGCTTACCGAAAGCCAGATGATTCAGGCAGGCAAGCACCCCGGCAAGACCAACCTCACGGACGTGGACAACGGGGCCAATATTTTGCAGTACCTCACCGAACGCCCCGCGGCGGTGATTCTGAAGCACAACAATCCCAGCGGCGCGGCCTGGAGCAATGACGGCATTGCTGCGGCCCTTGAAAAGGCCTTCTGGTGCGACCGCATCGCCGCCTTTGGCGGGGCCGTGGTTGTTAACCGTCCCTTTACCCGTGAAGCTGCGGAAATTGTCGCCGCCAACTATTTTGAAGTGGTTGCCGCTCCCGCCTTTGAAGAAGGCGTCGTGGAGATACTCAAGGGACGCAAGAATCTGCGCATCATGGAACTGCCCGGCCTTGGGCGGCTTGAAGAACTGACCGGCTCGGCGTTTCTGGATATCAAGAGCCTGGCTGACGGCGGCATCATTGTGCAGAAGTCCTTTGTGAACCGCATTCTTGAAGCCAAGGACTTTTTGCCCGCCACCGCCACCACCAAGGAAGGCGTTTCTGTGGCCGCCCGCGCTCCCAGCAAGCAGGAACTGGACGACCTGCGCTTTGCCTGGGCAGTGGAAGCCGGGGTTACGTCCAATTCCGTCATTTTTGTGCGCGATGGTGCCACACTTGCCATCGGCACGGGCGAACAGGATCGCGTGGGCTGCGTGGAACTCGCCATCCACAAGGCGCATACCAAGTATGCAGACACGCTTGCCTTCCGCGAACTCGGCCTGTCGCTCTATGAACTCAAGGAAAAAGCCACCACCGATGCGGCTATGGCCGCCAAGCTTGCGGATATTGAAAGCCGCACCGAAGCCTCCCACGGCGGGTTGGCCGGGTCTGCGCTTGTTTCGGACGGGTTCTTCCCCTTCCGTGACGGGGTGGACGTGGCGGTGGCCCAGGGCGTTGCGGCCATTGCCCAGCCCGGCGGCTCCATGCGCGATGCCGAAGTGATCATGGCCTGCAACGAGGCCAAGCCGCAGGTTGCCATGGTGTTTACGGGGCAGCGTTCCTTCAAACACTAGGGCAGCGCGCAGTCAGTGCTCGAAACTGCACTGTGATAAATGGCTTTTGTGCCTGGCGCTGTCAGGTGTGCGGCCCGGCCTGGTCAGCGTGGATTTTCGCGTTCCGGCCGGGCCGCAAGCCTTTGATACCAAAAACTGCGCCATATCTGTGCAAACTGATGGACGCAATACCTTGAGAGCACTGCTCCACAGGGCCCCGCATGCAGGACTCCTTGCCACAATCCGACCTCTCTCAAGCCACCTGCGGTTTAGCGGCGGCATCCATGCCCCGGCTGTGCGTATCGGCTCTTTCTGGCGGCGGCGGCAAAACATTGCTCTCTCTGGGGCTCACGCGCGCGCTTGCCGCGCAGGGGCATACGGTCAAGCCCTTCAAAAAAGGGCCGGACTACATTGACGCCGCGTGGCTGACCATGGCCGCCGGAAGGCCCGCCACCAATCTTGATCCCTACATGCTCCAGCCGGAACGCCTCAAGGCTCTGTTTGCGCACGCCATGCGCAAAACACAGGCGCAAAGCGGCGCAACAGAAGTGCTTGGCATGATTGAAGGCAACCGGGGGCTTTTTGACGGCATGGACGTGGCTGGCTCATGCTCCACAGCGGAGCTGGCGCGTATGCTTGGCTGCCCCATCATCCTTAGCATCAACTGCACAAAGATGACGCGCACGGCAGCGGCACTGGTGCATGGCATGACAACCTTTGAGCCGGGGCTGCAGTTTGCGGGCGTGGTGCTCAATCAGGTGGGCACGGCGCGGCACGAGGCCCTGCTGCGCAAGGTTATTGAGGAATATACGGATGTGGCAGTGCTTGGGGCCTTGCCGCGTCTGAAAGATAACCCGCTGCCCGAGCGCCACATGGGCATTGCCTCCTGCGGCGATGAACTTTCACCCGAGGCCCGAGCCGTGCTCGACAAGCTTGGCAGCTTTGTGGCCGAACACCTCAATCTTGACGCCGTGATGGCTGCGGCTCGTGCGGCCGCCATTGCCGATCCCTGGCCTGAGCACGCAGAGCCGTTTTGGACTGCCAATGGAACGACAGAAGCGGTAGAGGGTGCGGCGGCGGAATGTTTCAGTTCTGTGGAAGCGCCGCTACCGGACACCCCAGCTTCGGCTGAAAATTCGGGCGGCAGGTTGCCCGATGTACAGGCCTCCATGCCAGTCCGCCGTCCTCGCATAGCCTATGTGCGCGACAGCGCCCTGTGGTTTTATTATGAAGAAAATCTTGAAGCCCTGGAGCGCGCTGGTGCGGAACTGGTGCGGCTTGAGATTGTGGGGCCGCATTCCGGCGTCTGGCCCGTACTGCGCGGCGAAAAACTGCAGCATGACGAGGCTGGAGCAATAGACGGCCTCTACCTGGGCGGGGGCTTCCCCGAAGACTGCGCTGCGGACCTCAGCGCTTCGCCCCACCTGCGTACCCTGGCCGCATGGGCTGGGGCTGGCCTGCCCATCTATGCAGAATGTGGTGGTTTTATGTTGCTGGCGCAAGGCATAGAACGCGAGGGCGTGCTTTGGCCCATGAGCAATATCTTCCCCGTTGTTGCCCAGTTTTGCGGCAAACCACAGGGCCTCGGCTACGTGCACGGAACAGTGGTGGAGGAAAATCCATTTTTCCCCAAAGGGCTGGAAATTCTGGGGCACGAATTTCATTATTCGCGCTGCTGCTGGCAGGGCGCTGCGCCCCGGCACGGCCTGCGCCTGCGCAAAGGGCAAGGCATGGGACGTGAGGCAGAGCCGGACGGGCAGAAAAAAGGCGAAACTGCCAAGCTGACCAGCGCGCCCGCTTTGGACGGGCTGTTGCGGCAGAATGTCTGGGCTTCGTACACGCATATTTTTGCCCCGGCAGTCCCCTGTTGGGCCCCCAATTTCGTGGCGGCTGCCGCCCGTTTTGCTCAGGGGCGCTGATGCCCGGAGGTGCTGAAATGTCGGAAGCAAGTCGTGTTTCTGTGGTCATTCCTGTCTGGAACCTCTGGGATATGACAGAGCCTTGCCTGCGTTCGCTGGCCGAGCATTCCGCTGGAGAGAACATGGAAGTGGTGGTTGTGGACAACCACTCCACAGACGCCACGGCTTCTGAACTTGAACCCTTGGGCGAGGCTCTGTTCGGCACGGCATTCAAGACCGTGCGCATGGCTGAAAATGTGGGTTTCGCCAGAGGCTGCAATGCCGGGGCTCAGGCGGCGGGCGGTGATCTGCTGTTTTTTCTCAACAACGACACCACGCTTACCCCTGACTGGCTGTCGCCTTTGCGAGCGGTCATGGCTGATCCCCGGATTGGCGCGGCTGGGCCGTTGTTGCTGTATCCTGACGGCACCGTGCAGCACTGCGGCATCTACGTGAATCCCTTCAATGCGGTGGGGCACCTCTACGAGCACCTGCCCGGCAGCTTTGCCGCAGCCCGCAAACCCCATCCCCTGCAGGCCATCACCGGCGCGGCCATAATGCTGCGCAAAACGCAGTTTGAATCCTGCGGCGGCTTCCATGAAGGGTTTCGCAACGGATTTGAGGACATTGACCTGTGTTTTGCCCTGCGCGCGCAGGGACTAAAACTGCGTGTGGAGAGCCGCAGCATCATTTACCATCATACAAGCCGGACGCCGGGCCGCTTTGCCCATGACAGGGAAAATTGCACCCTGCTCATGCAGCGTAAAGGCGGGGCAGTGCGCCCTGATGAACACGTGCTGGCAAAACTGGACGGATACGACCTGCGTATTGGTGAAAATCTCGATACCTGGATGGTGTTGCCCGAGGAACAGCAGCAGCGCATCAGCGCGGAGTTCTGCGGCAAGCCCTTTAACAGCGAAGCCTGCAAGGCTTTGTTGCGTGTCGAACCTCTTTGGCTTGAGGGCTGGCTCTTGCTTGCACGGCATCAAGAGCAGGCGGGCGACCTTGTTGCCGCAACAGGCACGCTTATGGAATGTCTGCGGCTCATGCCCGACCCAAGGGTGTGCAAAGCGTTGTCGCAGCTTGATCCCCAGGCCGTATTCGAGGGCGGCATGTGCGACCCGGCAGCGGCAAAGGCCCGTGTGCAGCAGGCGCGCCGTGCGGCTTATGCCAACGGCGATACAGCTCTTGCCCAGTTGCTCGGCCAGTGGCTTGTGGAGCACGCTGGCTGAACAGGGAACGCTCCGAAAATTAAAAAAATCGCGGCAGAGGCAAGCTCAGCCGCGATTTTTGTCTTCAACTCAGGCAATAATGCCTAGAATCGTGCAACGATCAGGTCTTCAAGACTCCGCTTCGGCACATAATGGACGCCTTCGGCATCGCGCCAGTAGGCAGTTGCGCCGCCCTCGGGCATGGGGGCCACTACGCGCTTTTCCTTGGCAACGCCAAGGCCCAGCACCAGAGCGATTTTCATGTCTTCCGGCACGTTCAGCAGGGAGGGAGCGGCCTGATGGTCAAAAGACTGGATCATGCAGCAGCCCCAGTTTCGGCTGGTGGCGGCAAGCTGGATGGTCTGGGCCGCGATGCCCACATCCATGCAGGTCAGTTCCTTGCCGGTCTTGGGCATAAGAATGGCCACAAAAGCTGTGGGGCGATCACCGGAGTGAGGGCCGCCCCAGTCTTTCAGCGCGCCCGCCCAGCGGGTGAGAGCGAACAGCTTCTGGCAGGTTTCGCCGTTGCTCACAAGCATGAAGCGCAGTTCCTGTCCGTTTTTGGCGGAGGGGGCGAGGCGTGCGCAGTCCACAAGCCATTCCAGGTCGGCCATGCCAAGCGGCTGGTCTTCATAAAAGCGGCGGCAGGTGCGGGCCGCTTCCGCGAGCGCTTTAAAATCCATAGCTGGCTCCTTGGTTATTCCGGGGCAAACCCGGTCGTTTGCGTCAGGCAGACTCAGTTTACACTGTTACCAACAGGAACCACAACTGGCTCCACTGAATGCACGCGCCAAGAAAATCGCCGGAAACTCCGCCGTGTTCCCGCGTAGTGTCAATCATGCTGTGGATCAGCAAAAATTGGCCAAAGGCCAGCAGGGGCAAGCGCCAGAAAGGGCAATTGCCCAGCAGCAAAACCAGCACAAGCATGCCCGTTGCCAGCACAACTTGCCCGCGGGCCAGTTGCGGGCTTGAGCCAGCGCAGGCCAGACCGCCGAGAGAGCGTTCATCATGCGGCACAGTATATGCTGCCAGCCAGATGCAGGCTGCCCGGCCCCAGGCTGGCGCGAGCAGGGGGGCAATCCACTGGCCGGTGGAAAAGTGCCATGTAAGGGCCAGCCACAATCCGCTGAAGGCAACAAGCAGATGCAGGGCACCAAATGCGCCAAGGCGGCTGTCGCGCAGTACAGCCCAGAAGCGTTCACCGCTGGCGCCGCTGCTCACCGCATCGCCAAGGTCTGATAATCCGTCCCAGTGCAGGCCACGCGTTGCCCATATTTCGCAAAGCATCCAGGCCCAGGCGGCCAGGGCGGCAACAATGCAGCGGCCTGCAAAGCCAGCGTCTGGCGCTTCAAATAACCAAAAGCAAAGAAAGGCGGCTGCCGTACAAAATGCGCCGAGCACCAGACCCACCGGGGCAAAAAAAGGCATGGCTGCGCTGAGCGAATCAGCGGTGCAGCAGGGGCGGGGTGGTACAAGCCGGGTCAAAAAAGCCAGGGCGTCATGAAAGCGCCCTGGCCAGGATGTCACAGAAGTGAGTGCCACGTTTGATTACCGTGTCTGGGGATGGTTGAACGCCAGCGCATAGAGATGGTGGAAAAAGTCCACGTACTCCACGTTGATTCTGTCCGGCACCTTGATGCGCGAGGGAGCAAAGTTCAGAATGGAGGTAATGCCTGCGTCCATCAAGTGCTGTGCGGCCCTCTGCGCCCGCTCCGGCGGGGTGGTGATGATGCCGATCTCGATGTTCAGATCAGTCACCATATCCTTGAGGTCGCGTGTGCAGTGCACTTCAAGACCGTGGACAATTTCGCCGATTTTGAAGGGATCGCAGTCGAAAATGCCCACAATGTTGAATCCGCGGGAGCGAAACTCGCCGTGGTTCAGGATAGCCTTGCCGAGGTTGCCAACGCCGATCAGCGCCATTCGCCATTCGCGGTCAACACCCAAGGATGAGGTGATGGCGGCAATGAGCGATTTGACATGATAGCCAACGCCACGGATGCCGAATTCGCCGAAGTAAGCAAGGTCTTTGCGCACCTGCGAGCCGTTGACGCCGCAGGCTTCTGCAAGGGGATTGGATGAAATGACTTCGACACTGTCACGTGCGAAATTTTCCAGCACCTGAACATATGTGGCAAGGCGCTGGATAGTCGCGCGGGGGATGTGTTTGCTTTTGGGTGGGTTGACCATGTTGTACCTTCTGAGATGCCAAGCGTGTCTTGTTGTTACAAACTTTGTGAATTTGATTTTATAGCAGAAATACACACAGGCGCAAGCTTTGTGAATACATGGCGCACATGGCAGGCAACTTCGCTAAATAGCAGGAAAAGAAGGACGTTATGCCTGCAATGTTCAACTGGTATCAAGGGCGGTGGAACCGTACCTTGGCTTTTTCCTGCTGACTTTTTTGATAAAATTTATTTCACCACTTAGCAAGTTGCGGCTAACACAGCGGCGCACGTTCGCCATCTGTTATTTCAGTATGTTAGGCTCTAAAAGCGATGTAGAACATAATCTATACCATAAAAGTTAACAAAGGTTAAGCATCTTACGAAGCTCACGGAATGCTGACTCAAGGAAAGGTATTTGGTGCATGGCAGGTAACGGTCTTTCTCTATGTCTCAAGTCTATTCGTGTGGAAGTGCGTACTCAACACTGTTCGACTTTTCTTGTCAGGTGTTCTGACTGAGGCAAAGTTTTGTCTTCATGGTTTTTACTGTTGCAGGCAGCTTGGATTACAAAAAATTGCTGGTTGGAAGCAGTATCGGATTCGAATCGATAGTTACAGACGTAGCAGATATGATCTGTTGTAAATAAAAAAGGCGACCCAAGGGCCGCCTTTTTTACAAATCAATGTGATCCGGACTTACGCGTAGGGGTTGGCGTACAGCAGGATGAAGCTGATAACCAGGGCGTAAATGGCCAGCGATTCGATGAAAGCGAAGGCCAGAATCATGGTACCGGTGATCTTGCCGCTCACGTCAGGGTTGCGGGCAACGCCTTCGCAGGCGCCCTTCAGACCAAGACCCATGCCGATGCCGCAACCGAAAGCGGCAATGCCGATGCCAAGAGCGGCGGCCAGGCAGGTGTAGCCCAGAGCCGAGGCGTCGAGCTGGTTGGCAGCAAAAGCCATGGTGGCCATGCCGAGAAGGGCCACGGTGTTCAGGGCGATCATCAGAAACTTACGCATGAGACACTCCTTGCACTGTTGTATTGTTGGGTCGTTATCGACCATTCCCCATTATGTGTCGTGTGTAACGTCCCGCAATTTGCCGATGTTTATTCGGCGGGCCGCAGGCAGCCCGTGGCCATCGGCCTAATGCTCGGGTGCTTCAAGCGCGCCCTTGATGTAGAACATGGTCAGCATGAAGAACACGAAAGCCTGCATGGTCTTGCCCAAAAGGAAGAGGGCGTAGATGGGCAGGGTACCGAGTATGGGAGCCATTACAAAGAACAGCACCATAACGATTTCTTCACCGCGGATGTTGCCGAAAAGACGGAGAGAAAGCGAAACCGGGCGCGAAAGGTGCGAAACCACTTCAAGCGGAAACATGAGCGGAATGAGCACCTTGGAGGGGCCGGTGAAGTGGTGGATGTAGTGCGCCTTCCAGCGGATCAACCCCACGGCGTTGTAGAACACAAGCACAAACACCGCCATGCACACGGTGGTGTTGAGGTTGGCTGTAGGCGCGTCAAAGCCAGGCACAAGGCCCATGAGGTTCATGCCAAAAATGTAAATGAACATGCCAGCCAGGAGGCCCACGAACTTGCGTCCATGGTCACCCATGGTGGCCAGGATGAAGTTCTCGATGGTATCCACCAAGGCTTCGAAAAAGTTTTGCAAACCTCCGGGAACCATAGTCAGCCGACGGCGCATGATCAACGCTACGGTGAACAGAATGGCCATACAGACCCAGGAGTAGAACACATGTTTGAATTCCACCATCGTTCCACCGATGGCGATCTCGTCCATGCCCATAAATGTGGAGAGCAATACCGGATGCGGCAAACCACCTGCCATGAGCCATGCCTCCTGGTGAGTACGCGCCAAAGCGCGGCGTTAATGTTAGACCCGTGCGGGCCATTCCCCAAAATTTGCGGCCTTGGGCTTTTGCCCTGCCGTGGTGCGGCTGTTTTGCCCCGGTCTGGCGATCATGCCTTCCCGGTTGGGCTTTCCGGCTAATTTGCCCGGCTTCGCGGTCCACGCGCTGCCAGAGCATAACTTGCCAGAGCGCAAGCTCCAGATGCGGCCATGCCGCCTACTATGGCGAAAACAGGAGCCTGATACACAATCAGCGAAACATAAAGGAGCGCGCCGATTATAACCAGCCGACCCATCCAGCGCACCAGTACTATGCGCAAAAAGGCCGTGCTGTAATCCCCCAGGCCCTTGCGCAAAAAAAAGCGCGCCAATCCCCAAAAAGTCCAGGCCATGATGGTCAGGCCCACTCCAAACCAGAAAAACCAGGGTGTGGCCGTAAAGGCCAGCCCGCCGATCAAAAGACTGCACGCGGCGAGCAAAATTTCGTTACGCAGCAAAACACGGATAGCCGGGTGATCTATGCCGCGCCTCCAAAGCCAGGCGTCAAGGCTGTGTATCATCTGTTTCAGTCTGCGCACGGCTGTTTGTTTTGCCTTGCCCCGCTGGGGGCGTTTCGCTTTGCTGTTCCGGCACAAGGCCTTTCCGGCGGGCGTCCTGCGCCGCCATTTTGCGTAGCAGGGCCTGAGTGTCGCGGTACACGTTCAAAAAACCCGCCGCAATGCCGATGAACAGAAAAACCAGCTTGCCCCAAGGGCTGGTGCCAAACCAGTGGTCAATGCCGTAGCCTATGGCAAAACCCACTGCGGGGCCGCTCACCAGATGCAGGCCAATGACCCCTGTGCTGGCCATGGCTTCCATGCCGGTTTGCTGCTGCTTAAGAAAATCCTTGAACGACATAAGGCCTCCGCGCACGTGGCTGGAACCTGTAAGCGTCATGGTCCCCTTAACGCTGTTCAAATTATCACAGGCGACCCGACGCGTCAATGACTTTGGGCGGAAACTTGTGATTACGCTGCATTCCTTAGGGGCCACAGACGCGGAAAACTGGCTGTTGATACCAAAAATCGAGCCTCGTGAATTTGCAAAAAAATGTCTACCTATTGCTCAGTCGAGCCTGCGCCAGAGGCTCAGACACTCAAGGTGCGGTGTGTGGGGAAAAAGGTCAACGGCTTCAAGCCGCTCCAGGGAATACTTGTTGCGCAGCTGTGCGGCGTCGCGCGCGAGCGTCGCCGGGTTGCACGATATATAAAGGACTCTGTCTGGCGCGATCTGCATGAGCGCATCCAGCGCGCGGGGTGAAAGCCCGGCCCTGGGCGGGTCTGCCAGAGCATCCGCTGCCAGCGGGGCGTTGGCTGATGCGCCAAAGTCTGCTGCTTGCCAGCGGCTGGCAAGATCTAGAGATGCAAGGCGCTCAAGGTGGTGCACCGCATCCCCTGCCTCATACTGGCAGTAATTGATGTCATTGGACTTGGCATTTATGGCAGCGAGCTTCACAGCCCGTCTGTCCTGCTCCAGGCCCAGCAGGGCGGAATAGTGGCGCGCCAGCAACAGGCCCGGTGCGCCAACGCCACAATAAAGATCAAGCAGTCCCCGGGGTCGGGCATTCTGTTGGTTCTCCGCCGGGCTGTCGGGCATAAGCATGCGCTGTGCCGCCTGCGCAAGTGCCTGCGCGCCGCCGGTATTCACCTGAAAGAAGGAAGACGCATCGAGGGTAAAGTTCATGCCGGCGAGAGGCAGAAACAACCGTGTGGCTGCAGGATTTTCCCGGCCAGTTTCGTCCAGGGTCTGCACGCGTTTTTCGCCAAAAGCAAAGGCATCGGCGGTGGCGCGTTCTTCATGGATAAATGCTGCCAACTGGGGGAATGCCGCCAGAACTTCCCTGCCGAGCATCCTCACGGCAGCGCGCTGCGGGGCATCGCCGGGACTTGTGATGCACAGGGCCCACCAGCGCGGTGTGCGCATGTCTGCGGCAAGGCCGCGCCGCAGCACAAAAAAACGCCAGAACCCATTGGCCGCGACATCGTGAACCGGGATGGCGTGATCTCGCGGAGCGCGCCGGGCAATGCCGCCACGGCGTCCCTGCTTTTGCTGGCCGTGCGTGGGGTGAAGAGGCTGGCTTTGCCTGGAATCGGGCGCTGCGTAGGCGGCAAAGCCGCTTTCCGCCGCCAGTTTGCCCACCATGCTTACTATTTGCAGCGCCTCGGGCGGCATGAGGGCGCAGTGTGGCACGGCCACCACATCGCGGCCATTGCGGCGGCGCAGGCCAAGTTTCAAATCGGTCTTGTTGTCCATGTCGTGCCCGAAGGCAAATTCCATTTTATTGCGAAACCGCGTCAGCGCAGGTGAACCTGTGACGGGCGGCAAAAGCGATTCAATCTGGTCGCGGTCAAATTTGCCAATGCGCGTGAGGGCGTCCACCGCCAGAGTGCGCTTCCAGTAAAGCTGCTGCGCATAGGGCATGGTTTGCAGCGGGCAGCCGCCGCATTCGGCATGGTGGGGGCAGATGGGATCGACTGCGTCCGGCGACTGGCTGAGCAGAGTCTCGGCTTCCGCTTCTATAAAAGCAGACTTGCGCCGCAACACATGTGCAAACACACGCTGACCCGGCAGGGCGTTTGCCACAAAGACGACTGTGCCTCTGCTGATTTGGTCATTTTCGGGGGCGAGGCGCGCAATACCCCGCCCATCGTGTGAAAGGGCGGTGATGTCGAGCGTGAGTTGGGTGGGGGCGGTGTTCATGCGCCCCACAGTTAGCAGCAGGCTTGCGGCTGCGCAAGTCCGCTCAAAGAGGTAAGTGGAGGGCGACGCGTTGTCAGGTGCAAAAAGACATTGCTCCCTGCTATGAAGTTGTGTATTCTCGCCACTCGCGCAAGTCGCGGACTGTTGTAGCGAGTTTTGCAAAAATTTCTGCAAAACGCGCTTGACATTTGTCGGCCTGTGGGGCAAATATGCCTTTCTCTTTTTGGAGGTTGATATGTACGCGATTATCGAGACCGGCGGAAAACAGTACCGCGTCGAAGAAGGTTCTAAAGTAGTTGTGGAAAAGCTTGCGGTTCAGGCCGGAAGCGAAATTTCCTTGGACAAGGTACTGATGGTCGGCGGTGCTGAATGCAAAGTCGGCGCTCCCTATCTTGCCGGGGCCGCCGTTATGGCGGAAGTGGTGGATCACGGGCGCGGCCCAAAGATCAAGGTGTTCAAGCGCTGGCGTCGTAATGACTCGCGCAAGATGCGCGGTCATCGCCAGGATTACACCACCATTCGCGTTAAGAGCATCAACGCCTAGAACCCGGCTTTAGCCGAGGTTCGGCAGGCCGCGGGCATGGTCTGCCAATAGCTCTGCATTCGTTCAGGGCGCGTTGAAAGATATTTACTTTGCCCCGCCGGTCCACAGGGTCGGCGCCCCAGGGAGGCTACCATGGCACATAAGAAAGCAGGCGGCTCTTCGCGCAACGGTCGCGACAGTGAAGGCCAACGCCGCGGCGTAAAGCGTTTTGGCGGTCAGAAGGTTCTGGCTGGCAATATTCTGGTGCGTCAGCTCGGCACTACCGTTTACCCCGGTGTGAACGTGGGCATGGGCAGGGACTTTACCCTGTTCGCCAAAGTGGCCGGCGTTGTGCGCTTTGAGAAGTATCTCCGCAAGCGTCGCGTCCACACGCGAGTGCATGTGGAGGCGGCCGCCGACTAAGCGGCCGCGTGGAATTTGCCGATGAGGGAAGGGGCCGCGAGGCTTCTTCCCTCTCGGTGTTTGTGCTGGGGTACGTGTGGCGCAAGGCCACAGACCGAAAACGCAGGCAGCGTGGGGCAAACAGGTGTTTGTCGTGCGGCGCTGGCCGGCATTGCTGCAATATTTGCGCGGTTTTTCGGAACGGCAGCCCCATATACATTACGGCAAGCGCCAGCATTGCAGGCGTAGCCGCGCGGACTGACCGCAAGGATATCCCATGCGATTTGTAGATGAAGCTCGAATTCAGGTGCGCGCCGGTAAGGGCGGGCACGGTTGTTTGTCTTTTCGGCGCGAAAAATTTGTGCCGCGCGGCGGCCCGGACGGCGGCAACGGTGGTGACGGCGGTTCTGTGCTGCTGAAAGCCGATGGCCGTTTGCTGTCTTTGTACGACTTTCGCCTCAAGCGCCTTTACGAGGCTCGCAATGGTCGCCCCGGCGAAGGCAGCCAGTGCGATGGCAAGAAGGGCGAAGACATGGTGCTGCACCTGCCGGTGGGTACGCTTGTTTTTGTTGAAGGCCCGGACGGGGAAGAACTGCTGGCAGACCTCAGCGATCCTGAAACAGAAGTTATTGTTGCGTGCGGCGGACGCGGCGGCAAGGGCAACGAACATTTCAAGTCTTCCACCATGCGCGCACCGCGGTTTTGTCAGCCCGGTGAACCGGGTGAAGAAAAAAATCTGCGCCTTGAGCTGAAGATTCTGGCAGATGCCGGTCTGCTGGGCTTGCCCAATGCGGGTAAATCCACCTTTATTTCGCAGGTGTCGGCGGCGCGCCCCAAGATCGCGGCCTATCCCTTCACCACGCTCACGCCCAATCTCGGCGTTATGATTGACGAAGTGGATCCCGACAGGCGCATGGTCATTGCCGACATCCCCGGCCTCATTGAGGGCGCGCACGAAGGCCAGGGCCTTGGGCTGCGTTTTCTCAAGCATGTGGAGCGCACACGTTTTCTTGTGCATATTCTCAGCGTGGAAGATGTGGGCGAAGATGCTCCATGGGCGGGCTTTAACCTCATCAACGAGGAACTGTGCCGCTTTGACGAAGAACTGGGCGAGAGGCAGCAGATCGAGGTGGTCAACAAGATCGACCTCATCAGCCCCGAGCGTCTGGAAGAGCTGAAAAACAGGGCCAAAGCCGATGGCCGGAATATCTTCTTTATTTCCGCGCGGGACAACATCGACCTTGAGCCTCTGGTGGAAGAGTTGTGGCGTATGCGCGATGAAACCGCCAGCCACGCGCCTATCCTGCATTTTGCCGATACAGACGGTGATGAGGAAGAGGACTTCCCCGAAATTGAAGTGATCTATACCCGCGAGTAGCGGTCTGTGGAGCATATATGACAGCGCCGACGGAAGACTGGCGGCAGGAACGCGCACGGGTGCTTGCCCAGGCCCGGGTGGTGGTCGTCAAAGTAGGCAGCGCCGTACTCACCGATGCCCAGGGCCTGAGCATGCCCGTGCTGGAGAATCTGGCCGGGCAGTTGGCGCATCTGCGCAACCTGCTGCCTGCGGGTGATGCTGCATCCAGCAACGCGGGGGGCGCGGAGCCGCGCCGTCTGGTGCTTGTTTCTTCCGGTGCTGTGGCCGCTGGGCGGGCCGCGCTTGCCACGCGCGGGCATGTGGTTGAAACCACGGGCCTTGCTGCGCGTCAGGCTGCGGCAGCAGTGGGGCAGGGGCAACTCATGCAGAGCTGGGACAAGGTGTTTTTTGCGCACCGTATGCCCACTGCTCAGGTCCTGCTGACCCGCGATGACCTGCGCGCCCGTCAGCGTTTTCTCAATGCTCGCAATACGTTTGCCGAACTGCTGGAATGGGGCGTGCTGCCCATTGTCAACGAAAACGACACAGTGTCCATCAGCGAACTGAAGTTCGGCGATAACGACTGCCTTGCAAGCCTTCTGGTCAATCTGACCGGGGCGGATCTCTTCATCAATCTCACGTCCGCCTCGGGCGTTCTGGCTGCCGATCCGCAAAAAGACCCCAACGCTCCCATCATGGATCACATTGATGACGTGGCGGCCCTTGATCTGGGTCAGCTTTGCGGCGGCAAGACTTCCGTAGGCACCGGCGGTATGTATTCCAAGCTGCTGGCGGCCCGTCGCGCGGCGCAGATTGGCGTACCTACGCTGATTTTGCCGGGGCGCGAGCCGGAGATCATCACGCGGGCCTTTGCCGCCAGCGGTATTTGTCCCGCTCCGCAGGGGCATGAATCCTTTACGGGCGGCACATGGGTTTGCCCTGCACGGCATGCCATACCCCGCCGTAAATTCTGGCTGGCCTATCAGTCTGATCCAGCGGGCAGCGTGCATGTGGACGCTGGAGCGGCCAAGGCCCTCCTGCACAAGGGCGGCAGCCTTTTGCCCGGCGGCGTGTTTCGTGTTGAAGGCAGCTTTCAGCAGGGCGCGCTGGTGCGAGTGCTGCACGAAGGGCAAAGCCTCGGCGTGGGCCTCACCAACTATAGCACTTCAGATCTGAAAAAAATCATGGGCCTGAAAAGGCATGAGGTCGCAGCCATTCTGGGCGATGCGCACTACCCTGAGGTGATCCATAGGGACAATTTGCTGCTTGATGCGGCAGTGTAAATAAAAAGGGCCAGATTTCCGGCCCTTTTTTGTCTGTATCATGCATATCAGATGGCCGGGGTCACCGGCCTTTCTATTTTGTGCAGCTGAGTTTTAGCCATGTGACCTGGATTTGCTGAACCGGATAAATACTTCGCGCAGTTCCTGCCGAGAAAAGCCCATGACAGCAGGCATGCCCAGGCAGAGCAGCCCGATGGCCGCGGTGTATATGACGCCGGAAACAAGAAAACGAGGAAAGGAATCCACATCACCAATGCCAAGATAGAGCGTAAGCTGGCGGCAGCCAAAGGCCAGCAGCAGCAAAATTGCGAGGCTCCATATCTGGTGGGCAATATTGCGCCAGAACTTGAGCGGAATAAAGCGTGAGGCCAGCCAAAGATACACATTGACCGTGATGATCTGCACGCACACGGTTTTGATCGCCAGGCCTACGGCACCGAGGCCAAGGCCGAAATATTCCGGCGGCGCAAGCAGAAACCACGCCGTGCTGAAACCGTAAATGCATTCCAGCGCCGCCATATTGCGCAGCACCTTGGTGCGGCCGGTGGCGTGAAAGACTGATCCGGCAAGCTGCCCATAGGCCTGATGCAGGGGGTAGAGCGCCATGATCTGCACAGGCAGGGTCGCTGCGGCAAACTGCGCGCCGCCGAAAAAGTTCACCAGGGCGGAACCTTCGGCCAGCGTAAAGCACGAAAAATAGGCAGCCACCACGTAGAGCAGCGGGGCAAACCGCGTGAGCAGGCGGCCCATGGCCTCGCGGTCATTGTTGCCCCAGGCGATGGAAAGCTCGCGCATGACCAGAGGCGTCATGGCTGAAACAAAAAGAAAACAGGCCATGCTGACTTTTTGGGAAAGGGCAAAAAAGCCTTGTTCCACGCTGCCGTCAAACCATTGCAGCAGCCAGCGTTCGGCAGTGAGGAGCAAAAAGGAGAGCAGGGCCTGCACAAACAGCGGGTGGCTGTAATTGAAAAACTCCCGCCCATAGGCGCGCGTCTGCTCAGGCGTGAGCCGAAAGTGCAGGGGAATGCCAGCCTGCCGCCAGTAGGTGCGCGTAACCAGCCAGTAGCCAAGGGCAGTTGCCCCGAGCATGAGGTATTGCTGGGCAAAAAGCGTGTGAATGTTCAGCCAGTCGGCCCAGAACATGAGCCCCAGCAAGCCCACCGTAAACAGCGACACAACGGTGCGCACCATTTCGGAAGAAACAGTCGCGCCCACGGCATCGTTCATGGAGCGCAGCACACGGCCCCACCATGTCAGAAAAGCCCACAGGGCTGCCAGCGGCGCAAGCCACAGGGGCACATCGGGCATGAGCAGCTCGCCAGCCGCAGGAATTTGCAGCAGGCCTGCGGCCAGTAAAATAATGGCGAATACCGCCGCTGTGGCGCGCATGTAAAAGCCGATGAGGCCGGTCTCTGCCTGACGGCGCGAAAGGGAATTGTAAAAGCAGGTGGAGGTTCCCATATCCAGAAAGCCGGAAAGCTGCTGGAAGAGGTTGGTCGCAAAGCTGTAATTGCCGTACATCTGCGGCCCGAGAGCGCGGGGCAGAATGGCCTCCATGACAAGGTAGACCGGGACGGAAGCGATATTGGCCACGAGCTTGAATATGTAGCGGCGTGCCAAAGTTGGGGTAGAGCTTTGCATGCCAGGAAATTAGCTCACTTCGACGGCGCGCTCAAGTGGCTGAGGCCCGCGCGGAAAAAATACCTGCCCAGCCGAGGGGATTCCCACACGCCCGGTTGCGGCGCATTCAGCTCGGCCGGGCGGCAGGGGCGGCTATGGCGTGTTTACGGGCGTAAAAAATTACCGTACGATTCACATTCCGATTGCGGGCGCAAAAGGAATGTTTGTTGTTCATACCATAAGGATACCGTCATGGATGATGAAGCACGCAGCAAAAAAATGAAGTCCGGGCTGGAAAAAGCCCCCCACCGCTCCCTGCTCTATGCTCTGGGCCTCACCAGAGAAGAAATGGAGCGCCCCCTGGTAGGCATTGTGAACGCCGCCAGCGAGGTCGTTCCCGGGCATATGCACCTGAACAGCCTGGCCGACGCGGTCAAGGCCGGTGTACGTATGTCAGGCGGTACGCCGCTGCAGTTCCCGGCTATTGCCGTGTGCGACGGCCTGGCCATGAACCATGAGGGTATGCGTTTTTCCCTGCCCTCGCGTGAATTCATCGCGGATTCCATTGAAATTATGGCGCGCGGTCACGCCTTTGACGCCCTGGTGTTCATTCCCAACTGCGACAAGTGCGTTCCCGGTATGCTCATGGCCATGATGCGCCTGAACATCCCTTCGGTGCTGGTTTCCGGCGGCCCCATGCTGCCCGGCGACATCGGCCCCGGCAAGCGCGGCGATCTCATCACCGTGTTTGAAGCCGTGGGCAAGGTGCGCAGCGGCGCCATGACAGAAGAAGAGCTGGAATACATGGCCGAACGCGCCTGTCCCGGCTGCGGCGCCTGCGCGGGCATGTTCACGGCCAATTCCATGAACTGCCTGTCTGAGACCATTGGCGTGGCCCTGCCCGGCAACGGCACCATCCCCGCTGTGAGCGGCGCGCGCATCCGCCTTGCCAAAAAGGCTGGCATGCGGGTTATGGATCTGCTGCACAAGAACATCCGCCCGCTGGATATCGTAACGCCCAAGTCCATTGCTAACGCCGTGGCCGTGGATATGGCCCTTGGCTGTTCCACCAACACCGTGCTGCACCTGCCCGCCGTGTTCGGCGAGGCCGGATTGAAGCTTGGCCTGGAAATTTTTGACGAAGTCAGCAAAAAGAGCCCCAATCTGTGCAAGCTTTCCCCGGCGGGCAAGCATTACATGGTTGATCTGGACAACGCGGGCGGCATCCCTGCCGTCATGACCGAGCTGGACAAGCTGGGCCTCATCAACAAGGACTGCATGACCGCCACAGGCAAGACCGTGGGCGAAAACCTCAAGGACATGAACGCCCGCGTCATGAACCCTGAAGTGATCCGCAGTGTTGAAAATCCCTATTCCAAACAGGGCGGCATTGCCATTCTGCGCGGCAGCCTGGCGCCCGAGGGCGCTGTGGTCAAGCAGTCCGCTGTTGCCCCCGAAATGATGTGCCGCGACGTCACGGCCCGCGTGTTTGAGTCCGAAGAAGACGCCATGAAGGCCATTCTTGACGGCAAGATCAAGGCCGGAGACGGCGTTGTGATCCGTTACGAAGGCCCGCGCGGCGGCCCGGGCATGCGCGAAATGCTCTCGCCCACGGCGGCCATCACAGGCATGGGTCTTGGCAAGGATGTTGCCCTGCTGACGGACGGCCGTTTCTCAGGCGGCACCAATGGCGCGGCCATAGGGCACATTTCGCCCGAAGCGGCGGACGGCGGCGTTATCGCTCTGGTGCACGAAGGCGATACCATCCATATCGACATTCCCAACCGCAAGCTGGATCTGCTTGTGGACGAGGCCGAGCTTGCCAAGCGGCGCGCCGCCCTTGTGGTGCCCAAGAAGGATTGCCCCTACCCAGTGCTGCGGCGTTATGCCTATCTGGTCAGCTCGGCTGCCAATGGCGGGCGTTACAAGGAAATCTAAGTAACTGGCCGAAATGATTCAAAGCCCCCACGAGCCGGAGTTGTTTTCTGGCCTGTGGGGGTTTTCTGGCCCCTGAGCGCAACCTTGCGGAAGGGCTTTTTGAAAGGATAAAAGCATATGGCGTTTTTGCATGCGCTGGGCGGTGTATTCGGGCTGATGCTGTTAGGTTTTGTTGGGTTCATGCTGGCGGCGCGCAACTGGTTTGGCGCGGAAACCCGAATTGTTCTGCCGCGTCTGATCACCCAGATCGCCCTGCCGCCCTTTCTCATGTACACCATCATGCACTCGTTCCATCGGGACGATCTGATCATGCTGGCAAAGGGGGCGCTGCTGCCGTTGGGCTCGGTGACCCTCACCTTTGCGCTGGCCATTGTGCTTGCCAAGCTGGCACGCATCAAAAGGCAGCATTTTGGCCTTTTCTGCGCCAGTGTAGCCAATTCGAATACCATTTTTATTGGTATTCCCGTTAATCTGGCGCTGTTCGGCGAAAGTTCCATCCCCTATGTGCTGCTGTACTATGCCGCCAGCACGGTTTTTTTCTGGACTGTGGGGGTCTACTCAATTACATGCGATATTACTGAAAACAGAGGGAAAATCCCTTTGCATACCCGGGTCAGGCAGGTGTTTTCCCCGCCTTTCATGGGCTTTATTACGGGCTTGATTCTGACAATGCTGGGCGTTGAACTGCCCGAATTTTTGCAGAACGTCGCCCGCTCGCTGGGCAATCTCACTACGCCGCTGGCCATGATTTTTATTGGTATTTCCATCTACGACATGGGATTGCGCAGTATCAGGATCGGCAAGGATATGGTTCTGCTGGCGATGGGGCGCATGATGCTTGGCCCGCTGGTGATGACTGGCCTGCTGTATTTCTTTCCGGTGTCTGCGCTCATGGGCAAGGTTTTTATTATCCAGGCATCCCTGCCGGTGATGGCCCAGGCGGCTATTTTGAGCGCCCACTACCACACAGACCCGGAATTTGGCGCGCAGGCCGTCAGCCTGACCACATTGCTTTCCATGATCACCATTCCGCTCTACATGGTTATTTTTTAGAGCAGTCCAGGCATTGCGCCGCCTTCATGCGGAGGTAGCATTTCAATCAGCATGCCTTTTTTTGCCTTTTCTCAAAAACAAAGGCCGCAGATTTTGCAATCTGCGGCCTTCAAATTTTTGTGGCGGGGCGAGCTACTTGGCGCTTTCAGCCAGCACGTCCAGCATAAGGGAATCAGGCTTTTGGCTGCAAGCGTCAAGGTAGGTCTTGAGGGTGTCATCGCTGTTAAGCACTGAGGCAGGTTTGCCGCTTTTGCCCCGGTTGTAGCCGTCAAGCCAGATCACAAAGCCGCTGCCGTCATCGGGGTTGGCGGTGTAATCCTTGCACAGGGTCTTGTCCGCGCGCCATGTGCTCTCTGTATCGACAGGAAAGGTCTTGCGGGCTTCCTGCCAAACGGTGGCAACCTTTTTGGTGGGGTCAACCTGGCAGGCGCCGTAAACCTGGCCCAGCATGGGGGCGAGGGTTTCCGGGTCTGCAATGGGGTTGCCCATCTTGGCGCTCACATAGCCGTCAATTTGCAGGCCTTCAAATATGGGTGGCTGACCGCCTTCGGCCATGGGCTGGGTGACGAGTTCGGCGCAGATATACGTGGAAGGATCAATCTTGTCGTTACCGGCCTGAACAGCCACGGGCAGTCCAAGCATCAGGCAACAGAGAATCAGCATCTTTTTCATGAATACTCCCTTGAAGAAAGCGTTGTACTTCCTTGACCCACTGCGCCCGTCCTGTCAACTGTCGCCGAATGAATGAGCAGCGACAAAAGCAGCTTGGGAAGTGATCTGAGCGAGTGTGCAGGCAGGACTCCACATGGGCGCAAAAAAAGGGGAGGCTCCCTTACGGTTGCCCAAGGGCAATCATAAGGGAGGCCCCCCATAAACAGGCTTATGATAACTACCGTGGAACTTTACAATTCCGGCGGCAGATCCTGCAGTTCCTGCCAGGTGAACACGGGGCCGTCCACGCAGACGTAGCGGCCGCCGATGTTGCAGCGCCCGCAGATGCCGACGCCGCACTTCATGCGTTTTTCAAGTGTGGTCACGATGTTTTCAGGCGCAAAGTTGAGTTTTTGCAGGGCCTGCACCGTGAACTTGATCATGATGGGCGGGCCGCAGAGCACGGCCACGCAGTTTTTGGGATCGGGGTTCAGTTCGAGCAGCACGTTGGGTATCAGGCCCACCTTGTGCGGCCAGCCGTCAAAGGGGGCGTCGATGCACAGGGTGCAGTCCAGATCATCGCGGCGCAGCCAGTCTTCCGTTTCATAGCTGAAGGCCATGTCGCGCGGGGAACGCGCGCCATAGAGCAGGCTCACCTTGCCGAAGTCGGCGCGGTGTTCCAGCACGTGCAGCATAATGGTGCGAATAGGCGCCATGCCGATGCCGCCGCCCACAAAGAAGATGTCCTTGCCCTTCCAATCGGCATAAGGAAAGTAATTACCCAGAGGGGCGCGTACGCCCACCTTGTCGCCGGGCGAGAGCCTGTGGATGGCCGATGTCACTTCGCCCGCCTGCATGACGGAGAACTGGAGGTAGTTCTTCTGCGACGGCGGCGAGTTGATGACAAAGGTGGATTCGCCAGCGCCGAACACGGAGAGCTGGCCCACCTGGCCGGGTTCGTAGCGAAAGGACTTCATGGCCGCATCATCGTCCAGCACCACGCGCAGGGTCTTGATGTTGCCTGTTTCCTGTATGACTTCGGCCACGGTGGCGGGCATGGGCAGGTAGGGGTTGCCCTGCATCATGGGACGGGCCGTGATTTCGCGCAGCATGCCGCCGTCGGGCGCGGGCTTGAGGCCCGGCTTGGCGGCTGGCTTGGCGGCGGCAGTTGGCTTGGTATCCACAGCTGGTTCTGCCTTTGCAGCGGCCTTTTCAGGCGCGGCGGTATTTTGGGGCGCAGTCTTGGGGGTAGTGGCTTTGCCGGTAGTTTTCTTGGTTGCCATGTCTGCTCCTACTTGTCCGTGGACTTCTTTTCATCGTTGCCGTCTTCAATGGCGGCCAGCACGATGGAGCGGATGTCCACGCAGACGGGGCAATTGCTGATGCAGCGACCACAGCCGCTGCACGAGAACGAACCCCAGTTTTCAGGATAGGTGGAGTACTTGTGCGAAACGCGGTTGCGCATGCGCAATGCCTTGAGCATACGCGGATTGTGGCCGCTGGCCTCGCGGGTGAACAGCGAGGACATGCAGTTGTCCCAGCTGCGCAGACGGCGGCCACCTTTTTCGCTCAGTCCTTCGCCTTCATCGGTGATGGTGAAGCAGTAGCAGGTGGGGCAAAAGTAGGTGCAGGCCCCGCAGGAAAGGCAGCGGTCGGTCTGATCCTGCCAGAACTGCGTGTCGTTAAAGCGGGCAGCCACTTTTTCGGGCGCGTTCTTGATGTTGGGTGCAGGCACAAGGCTGGCCCAGGCTTCCTTGCGGGCGGCTTCCGCCTTGGGGAAGAGATCGGCACCTTCCGAGAGGGAAGACGCAGCCAGCAGTTCCTCGCCCTTGGGCGTGATGGCTTGCAGCACGTAGCCGCCCTCGATCTCGGTCATGAGCACGTCCGAGCCTTCAGGTGAGGTTGGGCCGCCGCCAACCCAGTGGCAGAAGCAGGTGTTGCAGCCGCTGCCGCAGGTGAGCGTAACCACCGTGAGCTGCTCGCGCCGCGCCTTGTAGTAAGGATCGGCGTAAGGGCCCTTGAGGTAGGGGCGGTCAAGCACCGCATAACCCCGCGCATCGCAGGGACGGCAGGCAAAAACCACGGTGGGCTGAGCCTCGGGCTTGTCGTCCAGGCTCATGGTGACGCGCTCGAGGTTTTCAGGATCCTTGGTTTTTTTGTAGCGCACCAGGGTTTCGCACTGGGGCAGCACGGCCTCCTTGGCGGGCACAGTGGCCTTTTCCATGGTAAAGGGCTTGCCTTCCTGCCACGGCTCAAAGACGACCGAGCGCTTGTTGGCGGGCTTTTCTACCGGCACCAGCACACGGCGGCCATTCTGCGAGAGGTAGGCAAGAAACGCGGGCAAGCCGTCAGGGGTAACAAAGCGGATCATGCTCATTTCCAGTCCCTCTCATGAATGTTCTTTTCAACCACTTCATAGCCCAGCAGGGGCGGCACTTCATCCGGATTGAGACCGGGCTGGTAGCCGTCAAAAAGCTGGGCCACAGCGCGGGCAATCTGCTGACGCAGGGCCAGGATGGGAATGCCCACGGGGCAGGCGCGCTGGCATTCGCCGCAGCCTGTGCAGCGGCCAGCCAGATGCATGGCGTGGATGGTCTGGAAGAAGAGTTTTTCCTTGGCGCTGTCTTCCTGCGTCATCCAGTGCGGATCGCGGCTGTCTGACACGCAGTAGTCGCGGCACACGCACATGGGGCAGGCATTGCGGCAGGCGTAACAACGCAGGCAGCGATCCATCTGGCCGCGCCAGAAGGCGAGCCGCTCGTCCAGAGTCATGGAATCGAGCAGGGCCAGTTCCGGCGGGGTGCCCGCCGCGCCGTCCACCTTGACGGGCTGACCAAGCAGGGTGTCGGCCAGCACTGCCGAAGGCGTGGTGCAGCCGTAGCACTTGCCCTGGGCGTAGTCGGTCATGCAGAAGCGGTGATCCTTGCCGTCGGCGGTGATGGTCACACCGGCCTCATCGTAGGTCACGCCGTCAATCTTGGTGTAGCGGCCCAGATCCTGATTGACGCGGGCCATGTCCAGCGTGCCTTCGCAGGGCAGGGCAAAGATGGTCACATCTTCGCGGCGAATCAGGTTTTCCTGAAGCAGCTCAACAACAGAGCGTGAGTCGCAGCCCTTGACCACAATGCCCACCTTCTTGCCCTTGAACGAGGGCAGGTACACGGCGGGATTGTTGACGTTAAAGGGCCCCCACACGAGCTTGTCCACGTCCTCGGGGGTCTTCATGAACAGGGGCACGGTGTGCGCGGCGTCATAGCCCTGCTGCCAGCCGAGCACGCAGTCCAGCTCGGGCAGCTTGGCCTTGATGGCTTCTTTCAGGTCGGCAAGGGCGGCGTTCTGCCCTGTGCCAAGGGAGCGCAGGGAGGTCAGCGCCATGTCGGCGATTTTGAGCAGCGGTTCCGGGTCTTCCAGCTTGGGCGCGGGGCCGAGCTTGTGGATGCGGTCGGTGAAGACCGTGACCACCTGTTGCCAGCGCTGGCCTTCGGAGGCCGAAACCCAGGTGTATTCAAAGCGGCGTTCGTCAATGCCCAGCACGGGCAGGAACTGCTTGAGCACCTCAAGGCGGCGGCGGGCATAAAAGTTGCCTGCGGCGTAGTGGCAGTCGCGCGGGTGGCAGCCGGAAACCAGCACTCCGTCCGCGCCGTTGAGCAGCGCCTTGACGATGAACAGCGGGTCAATACGGCCCGAGCAGGGAACACGGATGACGCGCAGGTCTGTGGGCTGGGTGGCGCGGGCCACACCGGCAGTATCCGCGCCGCCATATGAACACCAGTTGCAGAGAAAACCTACAATTCTCAGTTCTTTGCCGTTTAGCACTGGCATAAGGCGTTTACCTCCGCAAGGATCTGGTTGTCAGTAGCGTGTGAAAGCTGGATGGCCCCCTGCGGACAGGTGGACGTACACAGGCCGCAGCCCTGGCACACGGTCTCGATGACCTGAGCCTTGCCCTCGCCCCGGATTTCCACTTCCTTGATGGCTCCGAAGGGGCAGCAGCGGATGCACTTGCCGCAGTTGACGCAGCGGCGGATGTCCACCTGGGCGATCTGCGGGTCGCTTTCAAGCTTGTCCTTGGAGAAGAGCGCCAGCACCTTGGCCGCAGCGGCGGAACCCTGGGCCACGGAGGCGGGAATGTCCTTGACCCCCTGGCATACGCCCGCCAGATACACACCAGCGGTATTGGTTTCCACAGGCTTGAGCTTGACGTGGCTTTCCATGAAGAAGCCGTAGCTGTCGTAGGAGATACGCAGCTTTTCCGCCAGCTGGGGCGAGCCCTTGCTGGCCTCGACGCCCACGGCAAGCACCACCAGGTCGGCCTTGATTTCCACTGGCTGGCCCAGCAGGGTATCCACGCCCATGACCGTCATCTGGCCGTTGCCGTCGGGGTAAATCTGCGACACGCGGCCACGGATGTATTCCGTACCGTATTCTTCCATGGCGCGGCGGGTAAACTCGTCGTACATCTTCCCTGGAGCGCGGATGTCCATGTAGAAGACAAAGGACTTGGAATCGGGAATGTGATCCTTGGTCAGGATGGCCTGCTTGGCCGTGTACATGCAGCAGAAGCCGGAGCAGTAGGGACGGCCCACGGATTTGTCGCGCGAGCCGACGCACTGCACAAAGACGATGTTCTTGGGTTCCCTGCCGTCAGAGGGGCGCTTCACATGCCCGCCCGTGGGGCCGGATGCGGAGAGCAAACGCTCGTATTGCAAGGAAGTGATAACGTCGGGGTAGGCCCCGCCGCCGTATTCCTTGTACACGGTCCAGTCCATGAGGTCATAACCGGTGGCGGCAACAATGCTGCCCACTTCTTCGGTAATGACTTCATCTTCCATGTCATACTTGATGGCCCCTGTGGGGCACACCTTGGCGCACACGCCGCACTTGCCCTTGAGAAGCTGGCGGCAGAATTGCGGATTGATGACGGCCTTCTTGGGGATGGCCTGCGGAAAGGCAATGGTGATTGCCGTGGTGTTGCCCGTCAGTTCGTTGAAGGTGTCGGGCGTTTTCTTGGCCGGGCATTTCTCTGTGCATGCGCCGCAGCCTGTGCACAGGCTCCAGTCCACATAGGTGGTGCGCTTGCGGATTTTTACCGTAAAGTTGCCCACATAGCCCGAAACGTCTTCCACTTCGGAATAGGCATAGAGCGTGATGTTGGAGTGCTGGGCCACGTCCACCATCTTGGGGCCGAGGATGCAGGCCGAGCAGTCAACGGTGGGGAAGGTCTTGTCCAGCTTTGCCATCTTGCCGCCGATGGTCGCATCGCGTTCCACCAGCACCACCTGAATGCCGCCGTCGGCACAGTCAAGCGCGGCCTGAATACCCGCCACGCCGCCGCCGATGACAAGCACGCGCTTGTTGACGTCAAAGCTTTTGGCCAGCAGGGGTCTGTTGTTGCGCAGCTTTTCCACCGCAAGCTGCACCAGTTCGGCAGCCTTGTTGGTGTTGGCTTCCATGTCCTTGCCAATCCACGAAACGTGTTCGCGGATGTTGGCCATTTCAAGCATGTAGCGGTTTAGCCCCGCGCGTTCCACCGTGCGGCGGAAGGTGGGCTCGTGCATGCGCGGCGAGCAGGAGGCCACAACCACGCCGTCGAGCTTGTGCTCGTGGATGGCTGCCTCAATGGCCGCCTGCCCCGGTTCGGCGCAGGTGTACATGGGGTCGTCGGCATAGACCACGTCCGGGTAGGTGCGGGCAATGGCCGCCACCTGGGCGCAATCGACGGTTCCGGCGATGTTGCTGCCGCAGTGGCAGATAAAGACGCCTATTCTCATTACCTGCCTCCTTCAGCGGCCTTGGCCTTCTGCTCTGTGGGTTTGGCCGCTTCCTCGCGGCGCAGCTCGCCCAGTTTGCGGATAAGGCCGTTGGGGCTGACGCACAGCTTGTTCAGGCCCAGTTCTTCTTCCGGCAGATCAAAGGCAATGCCCATCATCTGGGTGAAGTAGAGCACCGGCATGCGGAACTTGGTGTCCATGGCCGCGCTGGCCTGATCCTGGCGCAGGTCAAGGTTCATCTGGCAGAGCGGGCAGGCCACCAAAATGGCATCTGCGCCAAGGCGGGTTGCCAGCTCAAGGATGCGGCCCGAATTCTTGGCCGTCATGGGGCGTTCGGGAATACCGAAGGACGCGCCGCAACAGGCGGTCTTGAGCGGAAAATCAAGCATCTCCGCCCCACAGGCCGACATCATTTCTTCCATGAGCGTGGGATTTTCCGGGTCGCCAAAGTTCATCACTTCGGCCGGGCGGCTCATGAGGCAGCCGTAGTAGGCCACAAGCTTGAGCCCCTTGAGGCTCTGGCGTACGCGGGCGGCAATGGCTGCCATGTCCATCTGCGCGGCAATGCCCTGCATAACGGAGGTGACAGGCGGAAATTCCTTGGCCGAGGGGCCGTCGAGCAGTTCGTCAACCCGGCTGCGAAAGGCGGGGTTTTCCATGCGTTTTGAGGCCATGCGCAGGTTTGAAAGGCAGCTGGGGCAGGGGGTAAGCAGAATCTCGGCCTTTTGCTGGGCGGCAATATCAAGATTGCGCACGCACAGGGCGGCGGAAAGTTCCGTATCCACGGCATGGGCCGGGGTAGAACCGCAGCAGTTCCAGTCGGGAATATCCACAAGCCTCATGTCCAGGGCTTTGCACACAGCCTGGGTGGACATTTCGTAATCTTTTGAAGAACCTCGGGCAGAGCAGCCGGGGTAGTAGGCAAAATTCATGGGCGCACCCCCTCGCGCTTGGCGCGTTCCTTGTAGCGCGTAAAGATACGGGTAACCGGCCCTGCCCCGCCCGGCAGAATGTGGGGCTTGAGCCCCAGCTTGCCCTTTTTGAGGGCTTCGGGCGCGAGGTCAACGTCGGTAAACACGCGGAGCGAGCGCATCATGTAGAGCGCCATGGTGCCGATTTCGTGGGTGCGGCCAAAGGCGCGCACCGTATCCAGGAAGGAAAACCAGAATTTTTCCACCTTGGGAACGGCCACGCGGCCTTCCTTGCGAGCCATGTGGCGCAGGGTCTCCATGACTCCGGCCACGTCGATGTTGTTGGGACACCGCTGGCTACAGGTGGAACAGGACAGGCACATCCAGATGGAGCGCGAATCAAGTACCGCGTCCTTCAAGCCCAACTGTACCGCCCGCATGATCTGGTTGACCTGCATGTCGTAAACGAACCCTGCGGGACAGCCGGCAGTACAATTGCCGCACTGATAGCAGGTGGACACTTTTTGCCCGCTGTGCGCGTCCACTTCCTCCGTAAAGGCAGGGTCGCGCAGGCGGTTCAGGTTAATGGCTTCGTTCATGGGAACTCTCTGGTTAGAAGCTGATGGGGTGCCGCTGTGACAAGACTATCTACAACGCTACAGCAGAAAAAGTCAAAAATCTAGGCTCGCACCCCAGCAAATTATATACTGCGTCTTTACTACGCTTTGTTTGCGGTTTTAGCCGCCAGCGATTGCGCGGCTCTCAGGCCAAGAAGATAACTCTCAACGCCGAATCCGCACACGCTGCCCGCACACACTGGCGACAGCACAGAATGGTGCCGGAATGCCTCGCGCGCGTGAACATTGGACATGTGAACCTCCACCACAGGCACAGGCAGAATGGCCAGGGCGTCAGCAATGGCATAGCTGTAGTGCGTCCATGCGCCCGCATTGATGACCACCGCGTCAACGCCCTCGCCAAGCGCCTGGTGGATGCGCTCCACCATTAGGCCCTCGTGGTTGGTCTGAAAGCATTCCACGGTTGCGCCCAGCTCCTGAGCAAGCGATTGCAGCGCCGCGTCAATGTCCGCCAGGGTGGCCGTGCCGTACTGTGAGGGGTCGCGCTTGCCAAACATGTTCAGATTGACGCCGTGCAGCACCAGAATTCGCATGGAAGTCTCGCTTTTCCTGTCGGTTTATCGGGGCAGTTGCCCCAGGGCGGCCTCAAGGGCGCGGCGTGATTCGGGCGGCAGGCCCTGCCCCGTCCAGAGACGGAACTGCGCATCGCCCTGACCAAAAAACATTTCAAGCCCCGATATGCAGCGGCGGCCAGCAGCGCGGGCCTCGCGCAGAAAACGGGTTTCGAGGGGGTTGTACACAATATCGTAGGCAATGTGTGTTGCCTTGGCAGCGCCCTCTGCGGAAAGTGGCGCAACCAGTGAAAAATCATAGGGGGTGTCATCTTCCGCCTTGCCGCGCATGCCAAGGGGGGTGGTGTTGACCACCAGCAGGGCCGAAGGCTCGTGCCGGTCTCTCCATAGCAGAGGCGTAAGGCCGAATTCTTCGGCCAGCGGCAGGTGCGATTTATCGGAAGGCGTGGCCACAAAGATTCTGGCAGGGCGCTTTGCATTGTCCGGCGATGCAAGGCCTGCGGCAACGGCACGGGCAGCACCGCCCGCACCCAGCAGCAGCACGTCCGCCCCGCCAAGAGGCATATCTGCAAGCGGAGCCATGAATCCGGCAACATCGGTGTTTTCGCCGCAAAGGCGGTCGCCATTCCAGTAAATGGTATTGGCGGCGCCCACCTGACGTGCAAGGGGGCTGACTTCGTCCAGCAGGGGCAAAAGACCAACCTTATGCGGGATGGTCACAGAGCAACCGCGAATATCAAGCAGGCGTACACTTTCCACAAAGGCGGGCAGTTTTGCGGGTGGTACTTCCCATTTCTGGTACAGTGCGTTGATGCCCAGTGTCCGAAAGCCCGTATTGTGCAGCAGGGGTGAAAGTGTCTGGGCCAGCGGCCAACCGGTGACGCCATAGAGAGCGGTACCATTGGTGGAGGATGCTGCGGCGCTCATGCGGGGTGCTCTCCTGCGGGAAAGTGCGGCAAAAAAGTGTTTCTTTACAGGGTGATCCACATCTGGAGGCAACACTGTACCCTATGGGGAGGTACGGGGCAATGCTCCGGGGCAAGGATTGCCCGGATAACCAAAGTGTTTGAATATAGTATGGGCGCATTAGTCTGGCAGCGGTATCCTGCCAGAAATACAAAAGGCCCCGGTTATGCCGGGGCCGGAAAATCATGACATCAAACAAGAGCCTGAGCCCATGCTGCTATGAACGTTTGAGTTCCATGGCCTTTTGCAGCATCTGATCTGCCGTGGTCACAACCTTGCTGTTGGACTGAAAGCCGCGCTGGTTGACAATCATGTTGACCATTTCCTGGGACATGTCCACGTTGGAATGTTCAATGTTGTACGCGTTTATCTTGCCGTAGTTTTCCGTACCGGCAACGCCCATTTCCATGCTGCCGGAATCTTCTGTGGCGGAAAATAGGTTGTTGCCCTCGCGGCGCAGCCCGTCTTCACTGGTGAAACGGCATACAGGAATCTGCCAGAGATTCATGCTTTCGCTGTTGGAAAACTTGCCCACCACCGTGCCATCGGCGCTGATGCTGATGCTGTTCAGTGACCCTTCGGCGTACCCATTCTGGGTTCTTGTGCGCGTCACAGGAGAGGAAGAGGTATAGTTGGTAGTGGCATCCGCTGCGCGGGTGTAATTGTTGCCCATGCTGGCCAGCGCAGTGGGATCGGTACCTACGCTGGCAGCATTGCCAGGGCTGTTTTGCCAGCCGCTCTTGGCGGTGATGCCCAGATTCACAGTGACAGGCGCACCGTTGACATTCATCTGGGGTGTGCCGTCCTTGGAGAGTGTGGCCGCGTTCCAGTCCGCAAGGTTTGTGCTGCCCGCAGTGCTGGGGGTGTAGGCCGACATGCCGGTGAGTTCGCCCTTGGCACTGAAGCTGAGGGTGCCCGCCATCAGGGGCTGGGCCTTGCCGCCATTGGCGTCGGCATCCGAGGCAATGAGGTACTCCACAGTGCTTCCGGAGCCTGTGGATGGTGCGCCGTCAAAATAGATGGTGGCCGAGTGGGCCGTGCCATCGGCGCCGTACATGGTAATGCTTTGCCCGTATCCGTAGCTGGAACTGGCCAGGGGCGGATCATTGGCGGCATTATACTGGCCGACGAGGCTGAAATAGGGATTTGCGGGGTCACTGGTGGTGTCTTTGGACTGCCCCACATTAAAGCGCATATCAACAGACGAGGTGGCCTTGGCAGGCATCTTGGCGAATCTGTCAACTGTGACCTGCGCCAGGCCTCCCTTGGTGCCGTCCTCCGCGTATTTGTAGCCCATGAGGGCCATGCCGGCAGGCGTGCGCCAGACGCCCTGATTGTCGGGGCGGAAGTCGCCCGCGCGGGTGTAATACTGCTCGCCGGTTTTGTCCGTTACCTGAAAGAAGCCTTTGCCGCTGATGGCCATATCCGTAACGGTATTGGAAGACTCAAGAGCCCCCTGGTTGTACCGTGTGAGCACTGCGTCCAGCTGTACGCCCTGCCCTACCTGCCCAAGGGCCACCTTGGAATTGGTTTGCGCATCCCACCCGTCGCCGATGTTCCCTTGCTGTGCGTAAAAAACGTCAGAGAACAGAGCTGTTTGCTGCTTGTACCCGATGGTGCTCACATTGGCGATGTTGTTTGAGATAACGTTCATGCCGCTACTCAACGTTTTCATGCCTGTGGCGCCGATAAACAATGACGAGTTCATGCTCTGCCTCCTGTCGGGAGGGAATAATTTTCCCTTGCCCGGAAACGATGCCCCAAACAGCAAGACGTTTCTGTTGTGAAAGCGTCAGCCGTTGCGCCGCCCATATGCGTGGCGCGCCTTGTCTGCGGCGCGTTAGTCGCACATCTGGGCAGGCAAAGAAAAAGGGCGGGGAGGAAAAATCTTCCTCTCCGCCCTGAATAGAAGCAGAATCCGTGCCAGCCGTAACGCTGCTCGCGCTACTGCGGCACGCTATTTTTGCAGCGGCAGGCCTTGTTTCTGCCAGCCCGTGATGCCTTCATTCATGTGGAGGATATTGGTTATCCCTTCTTTTTCCATGGCATCGTAGGCTCCGGCAGAGCGGTTGCCCGTGCGGCAGTAGAGCAGCACCGGCTTGTCCTTGGGCAGGCCAAGTATCTGCGAATCAAAGGATGCGCCGAAAAAGTCCATGTTGATTGCGCCTGCAAGATGCCCTTCGCGGAATTCCGCCGGGGTGCGCACGTCAACAATGGTCAGCCCCTGTGGTGGGGTCTGCAACAGGGTTGCGGCGTCCTTCACGCTGATATCCTTGGCGGAAACCTGAACGGCAGCCAGCAAGAGGAAGCATGCGAGCGCCGACATCAGGCCATAAAGCCTGCCGCGCGATGGCGTTGCGGAGTGGGTGTGCGTCATTTCTGCTACCTGTAGTGGTTTGAGATCGGGCTGGGGGCCTGCCTGCGATGTTATTTTACGGAGGCGCGGGCCTTGGCAAAGCCGTCGGCAGCCTTGCGGATCACTTCTTCGCCCACGCAGAATGCCAGGCGGAAGTAACCGGGGCAGCCAAAGCCGGAGCCGGGAACCGCCAGCACGCGTTCTTCGACCAGCCTGTTCACAAAGGCCACATCATCCCCGCCGGGAGCCTTGGGGAAGAAGTAGAACGCGCCTGCGGGCATCTGGAATTCGTATCCGGCGTTTTTGAGCACCTCGGCCATGGCCTTGCGGCGGGCGGCGTAGACGTTCAGGTCAACCTGGCTGCCCAGGGCGGCGGCCATGATGTGTTGGCCCACCACGGGCGGGTTCACAAAGCCGAGAATTCGGTTGGTGAGCGTGAGGGCGGCCATGAGCTCGGCCTTTTCGTGCAACAGGGGCGAAACGGCGGCAAAGCCCACGCGTTCGCCAGGCAGCGAAAGATTTTTGGAGAAAGAGCTGATGACCACGGCGTAAGGATAGAGCGGCAGCACCGAAGGCACTTCCGCACCGTCATAGGCAAGGAAGCGGTACGGTTCATCGGCCACCAGCCAGATGGGCTTGCCGTATTCCTGACTCTTGTTTTCCAGCAGTTCGGTCAGCGCCTTGAGGTCTTTGCGACTGTAAATCACGCCGGTGGGATTGTTGGGCGAGTTGATGAGCACCACGCGCGTTTTGGGGCTGATGGCTTCTTCAAGCGCGGCAAGATCGGGTGCAAAGGTGTCGGCCTTGCTCATGACAGCGCGGAAGGTGCCGCCGTGGTTGGCTACATAAAAGCCGTATTCCACAAAGTAGGGGGCAAAGCCCAGCATTTCTTCGCCGGGATTGATCACCGCGCGCAAAAAGGCGTTGAGCACGCCGGCAGCGCCGCAGCCCAACAGTACATCATTGGCGGTGAGCGCCACGCCCTGTTCCTTGCTGAGGTGGGCGGCCAGTTTTTCCCGCGCCCAGACAAAGCCGCCATTGGGCATGTACCCAAAGGCAAAAGGTTCGCCAGCGTGTTCGGTGAAAGAACGCAAGCCGTCCACAACGGCGGGGGGTGCTGGCAGGTCGGGGTTGCCCAGGCTGAAGTCATAAACGTTGTCCGCGCCAAAACGGGCCTTGAGCTGGCCTCCGGCCTCGAACATGCGGCGGATCCACGAAGAATGTTCCAGATACCCCGTAACGCTGTCTGCAAGAATGGACATATACTGCTCCCGCTGGTTGTTGTATTCGACCTGACTATTGGTTATGCTTCCAAAAGCCGCATAAAGCAATTGTCATTTGGAGGCCCTGATGCGTTTTGAAATTTTAGGCAAAGCCCGGCGTGCGCTCTTCCCGGTGCTGTGCGCGGCAGCCCTGCTGCCCGCTTGCGCCTCCAAGGAGACGCAGGAAATTCCGGACGGCATGGCCGTTACCGTTACCTTGCGCGAAGTTCACCGCTGTTCCCGGATATCGCCTGAAATTCAGGTGGCACAGACCCCCGGCAGCACCGATTACTATGATGTGCGCCTGGTGGAATTTACCAGCGATGGCCAGGATCTGTTCCTTGGCGGTGGCGAGTGGAACAACGACGGCAGCGGCATTATCCCCGAGGGAGGCCTGACGCGCCACTATCGTGGCCCCTGCCCGCCCGCCGGACAGTCCCGAAACTATGCCTTTATTGTTTCGGCCATGAACCGGCAGAACATGCAGCCCCTTTCCGTGAGGCTGTTCCGCTTTACTCAGGAATAATCTTCCCAGCCACGCTTTTTTGTCCGCTATTGCGGCGTGGGCATGGCTGTTCAAACGGAATTTCCGTCCCGTTGCAGATATGCTGCGCGGGGCGGATTTTTTTTATCCTGCACCAGACGTTGCCGGACAGAAAATTTCCGGCCCACTGGCCGCCTGCGACCCGCATAGCACTGCAAGGGTGCAGGGCAGAGGCTTGCCGCAGGACTTCTGTCCCATCCAAGGCCTTTATGCGCTTACCCTCGTAAACGCCAACAGGCGCTGGGGACGATATCTCGCCGCCAGCGCCTGTTGTTTATTCTTTTCTAATAGTCGTCTTCGTCTTTCAGTTCCGGCGGTACAGCCACTGCGCCTGTGATAATGCGGCGTCTGGGAGCGGCAGCCGGAGCTTCCGGCGCGGCCGAACGGCGCACTGTCGGTTCGGGCAGGGTATTGTACAGCGCCCAGAAGGGCGGGTACAGCCCGGTCATGATGCCGGGGTTGCCCAGCTTCTGGTGGGGGCTTGCACAGGCAACCAGTGCAAGGGCCATTGCCCATACCGGATCAGGGGCATTCCAGCCCGTGCGCGGGCCAGATTGTTCTTTTTTGCACAATATGCCGTTTTCATCCAAATCCAGACCGACAGCAGAAAGAAAACTTTCTACCGTTGTGCGGTCTGTGCCAGAGGGCAGGGCGGGCAGAACGGCCTTGTCGCCGCGCAGGGCTGCACAGGCGGCCAGAGCCACCGGCAGCGGGGCCCAGGCAGCGGGGAATCCGGCAGGCAGATCACCCTTTGCATACTGTTTCAGGGGCGCGGCGGCGCGTGCGCAGACTTCGCCGCCATTTTTGCCCGCTTCGAAGCGCAGGTCAAGGCCGAGCTGCTGCAAAAGATCCCAGCCAGCTTCAGCTGCGGGCAGGGCGGGCCACTGGCCGCCAAGCAGGGCTTCGCCGCCCAGAGCCAGGGGCAGGGCCAGAAGAAAGAGTGCCAGTTCCGGCTCCATGCCAGCCTGAGGCTGGGCAGGCAGGCTGAGCGGGCCAGGATTGACGCGTACTTTGGCGCCTTCCACCTGCACGTCTGCACCAGCTGCGCGCAGTATGGGCAGTATGCGGGCAATAATGAGCCTGTGCTCGGGATGCGAGCCAAGATCAAGGGTGATTGCCCTTTCGTAGCCGGGAGCCGCCAGCAGGATGCCCTCGGCCAGTTCGGCGGGCACATCGGCAGGCAGTTTGACGGAATCAGGCAGAATGCCGGAGCACTCAAGGCGTGCGGGCAGACCATCGCTCTTGGGCACCACATGCACGAGGCGCGCTCCCAAGGTGGGCAGGAAGTGCCGCACAGAAGAAAAGTCAGCCAGTTTCAGGCTTGCATCGCCAGTAAACTTTGCGCGCGAGGGGCGGCCAAGATAGTGCCCCAGCAGCATGAAGAAGTTCCAGGCGCTGTCGCCCGTGTGGATTACCTTGTCAGACGCGCCAAGCGGAGCAGCCGGGCGGGCAGAAACGCCTTCATCCTCGCGGGTCATCGAGGCGCCTGCCTGAATGAGCATTTTGACGCAGTCAACAATGGGATCATTCATGAGGCAGGGCGCGATATGCAGGGGCTGGCCCGTGGCTGCGGCCAGCATCAGCCACGCGCGCGTGGCCCGGCAGGCCAGGGGGGCAGGCATGTGCAGGCGCACGTGTTTGGCGGGCGGCGCAAGATTAAAGGCTGTGCGCGGCGGTTCCTGCGTTGCTGCACCGCCGAGTTCGCCGCCCTCATCCGCGCCGTCAGCGCGTGCGGAGGCGGGACGGGGCTGAAATTCCACTTCCTGCATGAGCGAAAAAAAGTGGCCCGAAAGGCGCGCATCGCGGCTGATGTGGGAAACTGAGGCTTCCCAAGATTCACGGATGGTTTTTTCTTCCGTGGAGTCGAGCCGGGGTTTGTCGCCGCGCATGCGGACAAGAATATTATTGCGGCGAAGCAGCAGCCGCAAAATGTCGCGGTCGATCTCGCAAACTACTTCGCGCAACGGCTTGCGGGCGCGCGAATCGCCGGTTTCGTGCCCATTACGGGGGCCGCGTGAGGCGCGTTGGCCCCGTGCTTCGCGCGCATCGCGGGGAGCGCGGGAATCGTTGGAATTGTCGGTCATGCCTTGTCCTGTACTGATAATGAAATTTGGATAGGAGGGGTCCGCCCGTGGCGCAGCATTGAAAAAACAACAGGTTGCCGACTCATGGCTCGTTTTGCCGCGGGGGCTTCCCTTATCTGCCCAAGCGTGTTAGCTTGAAATGACTTCTCTTGCAAGGGTTGCGCATTGGGCAGCCCTGCGTGGCATGATCCGTTGACTTTTGAAATGGTTGTGACGCAAGAGGGGCGAAAATGCGAAAGAGATTTTTTTTCACAAGGCAGTTAACGTTCTGAATTTGCTGTAAATCCGTATGACGGCTCTGTGAAGTTTCCACGAATTTTTGCAGAGGGGGGTTGACTCAAAGGCTAAGTGCTTGTTACTAATTGCGCAAGCCATACGCCCAACCTTCGTTGTGGAGGCGCTCGGCTAACCCCGGCGTGACGGATTTGCCGCGCGCCTCGCCGAACCCGGCGGGTTTTTCTGAAACACTTTTAAAAGAGTTGGAGGATACGTATGCCGACGTTTGTCGATCCGTCCAAGTGCGACGGCTGCAAGGGTGGCGAAAAGACGGCCTGCATGTACATTTGCCCCAATGACCTCATGATTCTTGATTCTGAGGAAATGAAGGCATACAACCAGGAACCCGATGCCTGCTGGGAATGCTATTCCTGCGTGAAAATCTGCCCCCAGGGCGCCATTACGGCCCGTCCCTATGCAGACTTTGCCCCCATGGGCGGGACCTGTATCCCCATGCGTTCGGCTGACTCCATCATGTGGACCGTCAAGTTCCGCAATGGCAACGTGAAACGCTTCAAGTTCCCCATCCGCACTACGCCGGAAGGTTCCATCAAGCCCTTTGAAGGTCATCCCGAAGGCGCCAACATCGAAGATGAACTGCTGTTCACCGAAACTGCCCTGGTCGCTCCCAAGACCGCCCTTGGCAAGAAGTTCGATGTTAAGGACGCTAACAAGACCTTCACCTGCATGGAACACGGCCGCTAGGCTATTGCAACCGCTAGTGCGATAAGGAGAAACAATTATGCCAATGATTCCCGTCAAGGAAGCGACGAAGGGTGTGGCCATTGCCGAGCCTGAAGTTAAGGAACATGCTGTTGACCTGCTGATCGTGGGCGGCGGCATGGGCTCCTGCGGCACCGCTTTTGAAGCAGTGCGCTGGGGCGACAAGCACGGCCTGAAGATCATGCTGGTTGACAAAGCCACCCTCGAGCGCTCCGGCGCCGTGGCCCAGGGTCTTTCCGCCATCAACACCTACCTGGGTGAAAACGACGCCGACGACTACGTCCGCATGGTCCGCACCGACCTTATGGGCCTGGTTCGCGAAGACCTTATCTTCGACGTAGGCCGTCACGTTGACGACTCCGTGCATCTGTTTGAAGATTGGGGCCTTCCCTGCTGGATCAAGGGCGAAGACGGCCACAACCTGAACGGCGCTGCCGCCAAGGCTGCTGGCAAGAGCCTGCGCAAGGGCGATGCCCCTGTGCGTTCCGGCCGCTGGCAGATCATGATCAACGGTGAATCCTACAAGTGCATCGTGGCCGAAGCTGCCAAGAATGCCCTGGGTGAAGACCGCATCATGGAACGTATCTTCATCGTGAAGCTGCTTCTCGATAAGAACACCCCCAACCGCATCGCCGGCGCCGTGGGCTTCAACCTGCGCGCCAACGAAGTGCACATCTTCAAAGCCAACACCATCATGGTGGCCGCTGGCGGTGCCGTTAACGTGTACCGTCCCCGCTCCACCGGTGAAGGCATGGGCCGCGCCTGGTATCCTGTGTGGAACGCCGGTTCGACCTACACCATGTGCGCTCAGGTTGGCGCTGAAATGACCATGATGGAAAACCGCTTCGTGCCCGCCCGCTTCAAGGACGGTTACGGCCCCGTGGGTGCGTGGTTCCTCCTGTTCAAGGCCAAAGCCACCAACTCCAAGGGTGAAGATTATTGCGCCACCAACCGCGCCATGCTGAAGCCTTACGAAGATCGCGGCTACGCCAAGGGCCATGTCATTCCGACCTGCCTGCGTAACCACATGATGCTTCGTGAAATGCGCGAAGGCCGCGGCCCCATCTACATGGACACCAAGACCGCCCTGCAGAACACCTTCGCGACCCTGAACGAAGAACAGCAGAAGGATCTTGAATCCGAAGCTTGGGAAGACTTCCTCGACATGTGCGTTGGCCAGGCCAACCTTTGGGCCTGCACCAACACCGCGCCTGAAGAACGTGGTTCCGAAATCATGCCCACCGAACCCTACCTGCTCGGCTCCCACTCCGGCTGCTGCGGCATCTGGGTTTCCGGTCCCGACGAAGCTTGGGTGCCCGAAGACTACAAAGTGCGCGCTGCCAACGGCAAGGTCTACAACCGCATGACCACCGTTGAAGGCCTCTTCACCTGCGCCGACGGCGTGGGCGCTTCCGGCCACAAGTTCTCCTCCGGTTCGCATGCTGAAGGCCGCATGGCTGGCAAGCAGATGGTTCGCTGGTGCCTTGATCACAAGGACTTCAAGCCTGAGTTCGCTGAAACCGCCGAAGAACTGAAGAAGGCCGTTTACCGTCCCTTCTACAACTTCGAAGAAGGCAAGGCCGCTTCGACCGACCCCGTGGTGAACCCGAACTACATCACGCCCAAGAACTTCATGATGCGTCTCGTGAAGTGCACCGACGAATACGGCGGTGGCGTGAGCACGTACTACACCACCTCCAAGGCGCTGCTTGACACCGGCTTCAACCTGCTCGCCATGATGGAAGAAGACTCCTTCAAGCTGGCCGCTCGTGACCTGCACGAACTGCTGCGCTGCTGGGAAAACTACCATCGTCTGTGGACGGTGCGTCTGCACATGCAGCACATCTCCTTCCGTGAAGAATCCCGCTACCCCGGCTTCTACTACCGTGCGGACTTCATGGGCCTGGACGACGACGCTTGGAAGTGCTTTGTGAACTCGAAGTACAATCCCGCCACCGGCGAGACCAAGATCTTCAAGAAGCCCTACTACCAGATCATCCCCGACTAGTCGGCGGCACTGATGCCAAATGGGGGCGGCCGCAAGGCCGCCCCCTCTGCTGCAAGCTCTGGCTTTGCCAGGGGCCGCAGCGGCGAAAAACGCGTGCCGGCGGCGGGACAGCCCCTGCCGGAAAAAGAGCGGTTTTTCGTGCCAGCCTGTTGGTGTGCCGATTGTTTGGGCATAGGTGCGCAGCACAAGGCAAATGTTCGGCAAGGGGATGACCGGCAGCAGGCCCCCTTTGTCGGCGGGCGTGGTGCGGGCAGTTTTGTGCGCTGGCGCTCGCAGAGGTCGGCCACGGGGCCGCTCCTTTTTTTTCGCGGCGGGAGTCCTTTTCCTTCTTCAGCCGCTATGCAACAACGCAGGAGGATATCCAGGATGTCCAATGCCATTCTCGTCGTGGGCGGCGGCTTTGCAGGCCTCACAGCCGCCATTGAAGCGGCGGAACTGGGCCACGACGTCTTTATCGTCGAAAAGTCGCCCTGGCTTGGTGGGCGCGTGGCTCAGCTCAATAAGTATTTTCCCAAACTTTGTCCCCCCTCCTGCGGCTTGGAAATTCAGTTCCAGCGCATCAGGAACAACCCGCGCATAAAATTTTTCACCCAGGCCGAAGTAGTCGGGTTTATGGGTGTAAAGGGCGATTACAAGGTGAAGGTGCGCATCAGCCCCCGTCACACCGCCCCGCACAACATCGATTTCAGCCTGCTGGCCTCCAGCCTGACCGGCGAAGTGGAAAGCGAATTCGAGCTTGGTCTTGCCACGCGCAAGGCCCTGCACAAGGATATGCCTTTCGCCTTCCCCAGCCGCTACACGCTCGACCTTGATGCGCTTTCCAAGTCTGACAGCGCACGGGTTGCCGGGGCCAAGTTCCTTGATGTGAATGAACCGCAGCGCGAGCTTGATCTTAATGTCGGCGCTGTGGTCGTTGCCACAGGCTGGAAGCCCTACGATGTTACCCAGCTGACCAATCTTGGCGCGGGCAACGTGAAAAACTGCGTGTCCAACATGCAGCTTGAACGCCTTGCTTCGCCCTTTGGCCCCACCGGTGGCCGCATTGTCCGTCCTTCCGATGGCCGTGCTCCCCACCAGGTTGCCTTTGTGCAGTGCGCTGGTTCCCGCGACCAGAACCACCTGAACTACTGCTCCTACATCTGCTGTATGGCCACGCTCAAGCAGTGCCTGTACATTGCAGAGCAGAATCCCGACACGCAGATCACGGTGTACTACATCGACCTGCGCGCCCCGGGCCGTTATGTGAAGGTGCTGGAAAAGGTCAAGGCGCTGCCCAACGTGAAGTTCGTCAAGGGCAAGGTTGCCAACGCCGTGCAGGCTGAGGGCAACAGGGTGCGCATTACGGCTGAAGACGCCGTGCGCGGTGAAAAGATGACCCTTGATTATGATCTTGTTGTGCTGGCCACGGGCATGCAGCCCTCGCTGGCTGGCGAAAATGCGCCCCTGCCCCTGCCGCTGGACGAAGACGGCTTTATTGCAGGCGGAGAAGAGGCCGGCATTTTCGCCGCTGGTTGCGCGCGCATGCCCCTTGATGTGATGCGCTCGGCGCAGTCCGGCACAGCCGCCGCCCTGAAGGCGGTACAAACGGTGAAAGGGAGGTAGGCGGCATGTCGGGTAAAATTGGCGTCTATTTTGACCAGCAGAACATTGGCGGCGGGCTTGATCTGACCGCTCTGGCCGAACAGACGAGCCAGAAGTGGGGCAGTCTTGTTCCCGTAGTCAAGGTCGTTCCTGTGCTGGCCCTGGCCGTGAGCGAAATCAAGGCCGACATCGAAGCGCAGGGGCTGGACGGCGTGCTGCTGTGCGGCGCTTCCCCCCGCGTGGATGCGGACATCTACCGCCTGCCCGTGCAGGTGGAACACGTAAACCTGCGCGAACAGTGCGTGCAGGCCTATAAAAATCCTGACCACACTCCCGTGGACACGGCCAACGGCGCGCCCGAACTGCTGGCGCTCATGGCCCGCGACTATGTGAACATGGGCGTGGTCAAACTGCAAAAGAGCGAAGTGCCCGATTCTGCCGCCATTACCGGCGTGCCGAGGGTGCTCGTGATCGGCGGCGGCTGGACGGGCCTTACCGCAGCTGCTGAAGCTGCCGAAACCGGGTATGAAGTTGTGCTCGTTGAAAAGGCCGAAAAGCTCGGCGGCGCTGCCAACAACATCCCCATGGGTTCGCCCTTGGCCTCCCCGTGGACGGACAAGCAGCCCACCAACGTGGCCGACAAGGCGAGCAAGGTGCTTGGCAACAGCAAGATCACCGTGCACTTGAACACCCGCATGGAAAAGTTGGAAGGCCAGCCCGGCGAGTTCAAGGCCACTTTTGCCACTCCCTCAGGTTCGCAGACTATTGAAGTGGGCGCTGTGGTGCTGGCAACCGGCTGGGTGCCCCTTGATCAGAAATACCTTGCCTCCATGGGCCTTGGGCAGAGTACCAAGGTTGTGGACGCCGCCACCTTCGGCAAAATGCTGGTGGCCGATCAGGTGAACGCCCGCCGCATAGCCTTTGTGCTTGACACCACCATGGCTGAAGAGGCCGTGCGCAAGGCTGCTGAAGAAGCCGAAGCCGCTCCTGAAGCCGCCGAAGCTGCCAAGCCTGCGGAAGGTGAAGAAAAAGGCTTTGTAAAAGCCAACCTCGAAAGCTTCCGCCATGTTGCATATTCCAACGCGGTCAACAGCGTGGGTATGCTCCGCCTTGCCAATACGGTCTGCGAAAAGACCAATGACACCTGTCAGACCTTTATCCTCTATAAGGACATGACCGTTCCCGGCATCCTTGAACGCTTCTACAAGAAGATGCAGGATCGCCTGGGCGTCATGATGACCAAGGCCGACGTGACCGACATCCGCGAAGCTGGCGACCATATGGTTGTGAGCTGCAAAAATACCCTGCTGGGTATGGATTTTGATCTGGATGTGGATCTGGTTGTGCTGCCCACGGGCCTTGTGCCCACCACGGCCAAGGACGTGACCGTCTGCTTTGACTATCGCCAGGGCCCGGACTTCCCGGATCTGAACCTGTTCGATGGTTTTGCGGATTCCAACTACATCTGCTTCCCCTACGAAACGCGCCGCACCGGCGTGTACGCAGCGGGTTGCGTGCGTCAGCCCCTGACCATGGACGCCTGCGAAGAAGACGCCAAGGGCGCGGTGCTCAAGGCCATGCAGTGCATTGAAGCCGCCAGTCACGGCGTTGCCGTGCATCCCCGTTCGGGCGACCTTTCCTACCCTGTGTTCAATTTTGTGCGTTGCACCCAGTGCAAGCGCTGCACGGAAGAATGCCCCTTCGGCGCTCTGGACGACGACGAAAAGGGTACGCCCAAGCCCAATCCGGCACGTTGCCGCCGCTGCGGCACCTGCTTTGGCGCTTGCCCGGAACGCGTTATCTCCTTCGCCAACTACAATATCGACCAGATCGGCTCCATGATCCGCGAAGTGCAGGTGCCCAAGGACTTCAAAGCCGACGGCCCCCGCGTGCTGATTCTGGCCTGCGAAAACGACGCCTACCCGGCGCTCGATATGGCCGGTGCCCGCAACAAGCCCTGGAGCCCCTACTGCCGCATCATTCCGGTGCGCTGCCTTGGCTCGGTCAACGCCATCTGGGTGTCTGACGCCATGAGCAAGGGCTACGACGGCGTTATGCTGCTGGGCTGCAAATATGGCGATGACTACCAGTGCCACTTTGTGAAGGGCTCTGAAATCTGCTCCCGCCGCAAGGAAAACATTGCCGAGACGCTCAACCGCCTTGGCGTGCAGCCCGAACGCGTGGAACAGCTTGAAGTGGCCATTGACGAATACGACAAGGTACCCGACCTGATCGACGGCTTTGTTGACCGCATCATGGCCATGGGCCCCAACCCGTTCAAGGGCATGTAGGAGGATGGCAGCAATGGCACAATGTACAATCAAACCTGATATGGAGTTTGTCAGGGCGCTGGAAGAATCTGGGGGAGAATCCCTCAAGAAGTGCTACCAGTGCGCCACCTGCTCCGTGGCCTGCCCTCTCGCTCCGGCCAATGCGCCTTATCCGCGCAAAGAAATGGTCTGGGCTTCTTGGGGCCTTAAAGACAAGCTGCGCGCCGACGTTGACCTGTGGCTCTGCCACAACTGCGGCAACTGCTCCGACCTTTGCCCGCGCGGCGCCAAGCCTGCGGACCTCATGGGCGCAGCGCGCAACGTCATTTACCGCGAACTGACCGAACCCACCGTGGTGGGCAAGCTCATGAGCAAGCCCGCTGGCCTGCCCGTGCTCTTCGCCATCCCGGCTGTGCTGTGGCTCTTTGTGTGGTGGATCCGCGCCGGTTTCAACGGCGGTCAGTGGTTCCCCCGCGCAGCCGATGGCCGCATTGTTTTTGGTCAGATTTTTTACGGCGACTACACCATCGACCCCATCTTCATGCTCACCTTCTTTGGCGCGGCCTTGATCATCGCGCGGGGCGTCATGAAACTTTGGGGCATGTTCAAGCCTGAAGGCTCACTGGCCGTCATTGGTAAGAAAAAGTGCTGGGTTTGGCATTTGTGGGACGTGCTGTGGGATGAAGTCATCACCCACCGCAAGTTTGACGACTGCGAAGACGGCCCCGCCACCGGCACGGAAACCCCCAACCGTAAGTTCGGCCACATGCTGCTGGTTTACAGCTTCGCCATTCTGGCCTTTGTTACGGCGGTTGTGGCTGTTGGTCACTGGGGCGGCAAGGTTATTCCGCTCATCCACATTGAAACGCCCATGCCGCTGCTCTTCCCGGTGAAGATTCTGGCCAATCTGGGCGCGCTCATGCTGCTGGCCGGTCTTGCCATCCTGACTGTCCGCCGCGTGATGCTCAACCCCAAGTTCCAGGGTTCAAGCTGGCACGACTGGTATCTGCTGGGCATCATCTGGCTGGTGGCCGTCACCGGTGTGCTGTCGCAGTGCTTCCGCCTTGCGGACGTCGTTGTGCCAGCCTTCCTGGTGTACTACCTGCACCTGGTATTTGTGTGGATGCTTTTCGCGTATCTGCCCTGGTCTAAGCTTGGCCACTTCGTGTACCGCACGGCGGCCCTGGTTTACGCCCGCATGTACGGCAGAAGCTAACGGCGTTGGCCCCTGGCCTTGCGCCGGGGGCCGCCCTTGAGGATGCGCACAGTTCCCCGTGAGCTTTTCTGAAATAAATACGATCTCCGAGGAGGAGGCCGCCATGTCCGATACATCTCGTAAGGTTTTTCCCGTGGAGTCCGTGCTTGCCCTGGTTGTGGGCAAGGAGGGCGTAGACGTCAAGGAAATCGCCGGTTTTGTTGCCGGTCGTTCCGTTGCCTGTGATACCTGCGCCAAGGCCGTTGGCCCCTTTGCCGCCGCATGGCTGGCCCGCTGGTACCCCAAGTTTGCCGACCTGAACTGGGTTGAAGGTCAGTCCTGGGACGCCTTTGTCAACACTGGCCGCAGCGCCCTTGGCGACAATGTTTCCCTCACCTGCATGGACGGCCTGACCAAGGCCCTGTGCGACAAGGTGCTGAACTACCTTGGCGAAACCTACGCCAGCATGGCTGCGCAGACCGCCGCCGCCGTGGCCCTTGAAGACCGCGTGCGCGCTCTGGAGCCCGCTGAAGCCCGCGCTGCCGCTCTTTCCAAGAAGGTTGATGAGCTTGAAGCCAAAATCAAGACCATGAACACCGATATGGGCGGGCTGCGCAAGCAGGTTGCCGAATTCCAGGGCAAGGTCGCCATCAACCATGACGAACTGATGATGAACATCAAGGACGCCATCAAGGACGGCCTGAAAGGCATGGTTGTGGGCGGCGTTGCCGCTGGCGCTGCCGCTGCCGGTGAAGAAGCTGCCCCCGCTGCTGAAGAAAACGCCGTGCCGGATGATTTCGGCTTCGGTACTTCCGGCGCCAACAACGACGGCTTCGGCTTTTAAAGCAAAGACTGTCTGTGAGAGGGTTTGGGGCCTTACCCCGAACCCTCAGACAAATAAAAAACCCGCCATTGGCGGGTTTTTTATTTGCTGCAGTTCTTAATACGCTGAGCATATAAGTCTTGCTGGCGGCGGTGTGCGTCTGCTGCCCTCGGTAGTTATAACAGCTATAAACTGCGCGTCGGGCGCATCCGCTACCAGCGTTCGGGCATGGAGTGGGGCGGCAGCGAATTTTCCGGCTGGTCGCCAAGTTTCTCGCGCAACAGGCGGATCACGGATGTGGCATCGGAAAAATCCTGCTCCAGCTTGTCCAGTTGCAACTGTTGAGCGGTAAGCGCCGCATCAAGTGCCTTGATGCGTTCCTCCTGAAAAAAGGTCAGTTCTTCCAGACGGGTCAGCCGATCATCTTCTGAAGTCAGTGGGCGGGACATGGTTGCCTCCTTGCGAAACACCTGTTGGCACAGTTACGCGCGTCTTCCGCCGCGCCGTCCATCGCCTCGTTTGCCGTTGCGGTCAGCGCTTCGATCATCAGAACCCGAGCGTGAGTCTTTGCCCCTTTGCGGGCTTTCGCCCCTGCCCGGTCTGCCTTGTGTTGCTCCGCGATCACTATCCTCGCGCCGTGCAGGCCTGTCATCCATCAGCCCTTCCGGGCGACGGGAGGGCCTTGCCCTGTCCTGAGGCTTGCCAGCTTTGTCGGGCCGGGTTCCCTCAGGTTTGCGAGCGTCACCATGTGAGCCGGGTCGGGTGCTTGGCCTGACACCGGGCCGCGAACCGGGCCGCCGGGGGGCATCCCCATCCTCAGGGGCAGGCATGAGGATGTAGTGCTGGCGCATGCGCTGGGCATCTGTGCGGGCAACATAAATCGGCTCACCCAGCTCATCGCGCTCGCAATAAAACATGGCCGTGGCAATGGTGCCGGGCGTGGGGATAAAACATTGAGTCTGTTGCGGATTCCAGTGCCGTTGCCGCAGCCAGTGCGACAGGGTGCGCATGTTTTCATCCGTACAGCCTGGAAAGCCGCTCATGAGATACGGCACCACATACTGTTCCCGCCCTGCGGCGCGGCTTTGGCGTACAAAGCTCTCCAGAAAGGCCTCAAACACGTCCAGCGAGGGCTTGCGCATGAGCTCAAGCACCGAGGGTGCGCAGTGCTCTGGCGCAACCTTGAGCTGCCCGCCCGTGAATTCGCCGGTGTAGGCCGCCAAGGCATCAGCATCGCGCAGGGCCAGGTCGGCGCGCACGCCGCTGGCTATGCGGGCCTGCTTAACTTCCGGCAGGGCTGCCACCTTGCGCAGCAGCTCCACATGTTTGCGCTGCGGCGTGATGAAGGATTTGCACACACTGGGAAAGCAGCAACTGGTGCGGCGGCAGGCGCTTTTGACTCGTGGCTTGGCCGAGTCATCGTTCTGCGCAGTGCGGCTGTCCAGCGCGCAGTGCCCCTGCCACATGTTGGCGGTGGGGCCGCCCACATCTGAAATCGCCACCGGGCCTTTGCCACGAGCCACGTTCTGCTGCCCCAGCAGACGCGCCTCGGCAAGGATGGACTGCTCGGAGCGCGAACTGATGCGCCTGCCCTGGTGCAAAGCCAGAGAACAGAACGAACAGCCCCCGCCGCACCCCCTGTGGCTTGTGATGCTGGTACGCATCATCTCTGCCGCTGGGATAGCCTCCCGGTAGCGCGGGTGCGCCAGCCGGGTGAAAGGCAGAGTGTAGAGGTCGTCCATTTCTTCGGTGGTGAGAGGCTGGGCCGGGCGGGCCAGCACCACGGCGCGGTCGCCCACTGGCTCAAAGGCCCAGGCGTCAAGGCGGTGTACCTGCCGTTCCAGTTCCTGCGTCAGTTTGAGCAACTGGAAAGAGTCCGCCAGAATTTCATCATGCGAGGGCAGGGCAACCCACGGTTCACCCTCAAGGGCCGGCGGCAGATTGGTCGGCTGCCCGGAAGCGTCCAGCTTGTTCATCCAGGCCGTGCCGGGGATGCCGCGAATATCTTCGCCCCTGTCCAGGCGTTGGGCGCATTCGATAATGGCCTTTTCGCCCATGCCCCAGATGAGCAGGTCAGCCTTGGCATCCATAAGAATGGGTTTGCGCAGGGAGTCTGTCCAGAAATCGTAGTGGGAAACGCGGCGCAGGCTGGCCTCAATGCCGCCAAGAATGATGGGCAGGCCGGGAAAGGCTCGCCGGGCAAGGTTGGCATAGACCAGACACGCGCGGTTGGGGCGCGCTCCCGCCTTGCCGCCGGGCGTATAGGCATCGTCGTGGCGTTTTTTGCGAAAGGCCGTGTAGTGCGCCAGCAGAGAATCAAGCGCACCGGCACTCACCCCGGCAAACAGGCGCGGGCGGCCCATGACGAGCAGATCGTCAGTATTTTCCCAGCCGGGCTGGGCCACAATGCCGGTACGGAAACCGTGGTGGATCAGCCAGCGGGCCAGCAGCACGTTGCCGAACGAAGGATGGTCAACGTAGGCATCGCCGTTGATCAGCAGCACATCAAGCTGATCCCAGCCAAGGGCGCGCATTTCTTCCGCGCTCATGGGCACGAAACGAGGCTGACGCAAGCGGCCCTGGGGCTGCGCTCCGGCAGAGTCTGCCTGCGGCGCGTCCGCCCACAGTGATTCTGGGGCAACAGCCTTGCGTTGCTGCGCGTTCTCTCGCAGCAGATCGGGAAAGGGCGGCTTGCGCGTGGGCGCGGCCTTGTTGTCTGCGTGTGCGGAGGCTCTGGCGCCCTGTCGGCGCGGCGCACCCTTGGGCGCGTCAGCAGAAAGCGGAACGGCAGCCGTTTTTGATCTTTCGGGCTGCCGCTCAGGGGCAGCGCAGCCCTGGTCGCCGTGCTGACGCCAGGGCTGCGGAAATGGCGCGGGGCGTTTATTTGCCATTGGGGGGCGTCACCAGGGGCATGTCTGCGCTGCCGGGGGTGGGCATCATGTCGTTGCCGGGCATGCCGCCCTGGCCGCCCATCATGTTGCCCATGCTGCCGCCCATGTGGCCGGAGGAATGGTTGGACACAAATTCGTCCCATTCAGCGCGGTTAATAACTTTATCGCCATTTTTGTCAATAACGGCAAAGGCTTCTTCGCGCATGTTGGGGAAGTACGCCTTGAATTCCTCGTAGGATACCTTGCCGTCCTTGTTGGTATCCATAAGGGCAAATTTATCAACCTTGGGCGCATCGGTTGCGGCGGGGTTGGCTTGGGCAGAGGCGGCCCAAAGGCAGAGCACGGCAGCGAGAGCTATGTGCAGAAGCTTCATGGGGGATCTCCTTGTGGGGTATTGAGCCGTCAGCGCTTGGGTGCTGCCTGCGGCCTTGCTGTTTTCAAGATAAAACCTTGCCAGCTATCGGCAAGGTCAAAATTTCAGACCCGGATTATTCTGTTCTGAAATCAAGGGCCATTTTTTCCATGCGGTCAATGCACAGAGTGAGGTTGTCGGGCTGTCCCGGCTTGTGATCATCGGGGTAGAGCAGGGCTGACATATAAAAAATTGAGTTCAGACGCAAAGACATTCTGGCACTTGCCGAAAAGCCTTCTAGAGCGAGTGCGTAATTGAAGCGCGTTTCGCCCGGCAGAGGCTCAAGCAGGGGCTTGGCGTCTTCGGCCATGGCTGCAAGCAGTTCGGCCTTGAGGCGCATATGTTCATTATGGCCGGGGGTATCCCCGGCGTCAAGGCGGGCAAGGGCCTGCGCCTCCGCCGCCATAACTTCGCCATGGCGGTTGCGCAGCCATTTGATAAGGCTTGTCAGGGCCTGTTCGCTGATGTTGGCGCTCACGGGATTCTCCTTGCTGGGGTTCGGCGCGGCCTGCTGTGCAGCCGTGCGTGATCTTCAAAATGATACAGTTCAGGCAAGAAGGCAACGCCATGCATGCATTTTGCGGCGTGGGCCATAACTGTCATTGACAGGTGCGGTGCGTAGGTAGGACTATCAAAATAGATCCCCTCACGATTTATCCACATAGTGGAGGACACTATGGGCATGTCGCTTCGGGTTAAACTGGCAAGCGGTTTTGGCGTGATTCTGCTGATTTTTGCCATATCCGGCAGCTTGGCCATGTTGGCCTTGCGCGCGCAGCGCGAGACGCTGGGCATGCTGGGCAGGCATGAACTACCCACCATCAATCTGCTGCACGAAGCATCTCTGGACATGCAGCTTTACCGCAAGGCTGAAAAAGACATCCTGCTGAACATGGACGACAGCAAAGCGCTCAAAGGATATCTGGGCAAGCTGGGTGAAATAGCGTCTGAACTGGGCGAGACCCTGCGAAAGCTGGAGGCCGCCCTGCGGGGCAATCCTCAGGCCGGAGCCAAGGCCGAGGCCCTGGCGCAGGAGGCAGCACAGGCATTTGCAGCTTACGATGCCGTGGTGCGTCGCACTTCTTCAGATATAACCTCCGGTTCTGGCGGCATGAGTGCCGCACAGGCCAATGCCTACTACACAACCTACAAGAATCACGTTCATACTACCGAAAAAAATCTGGAAGCGCTGGAAACCCAGTTCATGGAACGCGTGGTATCCAGCCAGCGAGAACTGGCCGAACAAACGCGCGGCACAGAGCGCCTGCTGCTGATTTCCATTTGCGGCAGCGTGGTGTGCGGCGCAGGTATTGCCCTGCTGGTGCTGCTGTCTGTAACCCGGCCTCTGGGGCGGGTGATCAGCTTTGCGCGCGCCGTGGCTGGCGGAGACCTCGAGGCCCGGGCCAGCGGCAGTTACAGTGCGGAAATGGCCGCGCTGCGCGACAGCATTGAGGGCATGGTGGGCACGCTCAAGGGCAAGATAGCCGAAACCGAGCACAAAAGCGCCGAGGCAGCGGAAGAAGGCCGCCGTGCCCGGCAGGCTGCGGAAGAAGCTCAGGCCGCCAAGGCCGCGGCAGAACGAGCCAGGGCGGAGGGCATGATGGAAGCCGCCGCGCAGCTTGAACGCGCGGTGGAGGGGATTTCGTCCGTTTCCGGGGATATATCTGCGCAGGTGCGCCAGGCCAGCCTTGGTGCGGAACGCCAGTCCGCCCGCGTGGGCGAGGCCGCCACAGCCATTGAGCAGATGAACGCCACCGTGCTTGAGGTTGCCCGGAATGCCGCCAGTACCGCGCAAAGCACGGATGTCGCGCACAACAGGGCCAATGAAGGTTCCGGCGTCATGCATCAGGTGGTGGACGGCATGGGCGAGGTGCGGCGCGTCTCCGCCGAGCTGAAAAATTCCATGGATACGCTGGGCGGCATGGTGGGCAATATCGGGCAGATCATGTCTGTCATTTCAGATATTGCGGATCAGACCAACCTGCTGGCCTTGAACGCTGCCATTGAGGCGGCGAGGGCTGGCGACGCCGGGCGCGGCTTTGCCGTGGTGGCGGACGAAGTGCGCAAACTGGCGGAAAAAACCATGGGGGCCACCCGCGAGGTGGGCGAGGCTGTCAGCGGAATCCAGAGCGGCACCAGCGCCAACATAGAAAATATGGAGCGTGCCCTTGCCGCTGTGGAGCGCACAACGGAACTGGCCGGGCGTTGCGGCGAGGTGCTGCGGGAGATTGTGACCATGGTTGACGGCGCGAGCGATCAGGTGCGCGCCATTGCCACCGCCAGCGAAGAACAGTCTGCCACATCGGAAGAAATCACCCGCAGTATTGAAGAAATCAATGGTATTTCGCGCGATACAGCTTCGATTATGAGCAAGTCCGCCCAGGCTGTGGAGCAGTTGGCGGGGCAGACGCGCGATTTGCAGGGCCTGGTGCAAAAGATGAAGTCTGGCGCGTAGCAACTACGCCGAATGCCTCGCCTATGGCGGTGGGCAAGGCACATTTTTACCAGATGCTTCATACCGGGCCTTATCGCTTACCCATGCGGCTGAAGCTTCTGTCTCCAAATTGCGCAGATTCACGAGCGATTCATGCGCGGCAAAAAGTGATGTCTTAAAAAAGGCATCACTTTTTATTTTACAAAAAATTGTATTATATTAGAGAGTTGTAAGTTTTATGAAGTAAAAAAATGCAAAATTTAATCATTTTTTTATTAAATAAAATCATATAGTTATAAATGTAGTGAAAATTTGCAACTTTCTTTGCCCTCATGTGTCGCTATTTAAATAGCTGAAATATCACATATTATTAGTGTTGCATGCGCAAAAAATTTACCTCCAGTTTACTGAAATGTTTCAGTCTTACAGAATAAAATTTTTGTGGCATTTATTTTGTTCGGCCCCCGACTTGAAGTGTGGTGACCAATCTAGCAGCCCGCAGATTTGGAAATCCATGCGTGAAATTCTTGGAATGAACAAAAATCAAAGAGGTTCTTATGCGTGACGCGCAAGTGGTGAGAAGACAAAATGGCCTGGCAATCCAGTATCAGTATGATGTGGATGGACGCATTGCCCGCAAAACAGAGCAGTTTAACGGGGCCTCAAATGTGCTGGAGTATGCCTACGATGCCGAGGGCCGGCTGACCGAGGTAAAAAACAACGCTGCCATTGCGGAAACATATAAATACAGTGCTTCTGGCCAGCGCGTGCGCAGCAAGGTCTGGTATGAGGGCTGCCCTTCCGCATCAACAAGCGCAATGGAAAAATCGCGCTACAGCTATAATGACAAAGGCCAGTTGGAAAGCGACGGGCAAAACCGCTATGCCTATGACAAATACGGTTCGGTAAGCAGCATCGCAGGCAAGCGCGGCCTTCGCCTTACCTACGGCAGCAGTACCATGCTGGGCAGGGCCGAGCTCAATGACGGTTGCGAGCTGCGCTACGCCTACAAGGGCACAAGGCTTTACAGGCGGTACCGCCACAACGACATTACTGGCGAATACCGCTGGAACGATCAGGCAAGGCTCGCAGGCTTCCGCGACCATGAACTTCGGCTGGAGTATGGCTATGTCTATGATGCGGACGGCACCCTGAGCAGGATAGTCATTCGCCCCTTGGGCAAAACGGTTTTGGCTGCTGATGCCGCTCCGGAAAATGAACGCAACGGCTCGGACGGCTGGTTGCACTGGTTTGGCGCAGCAAATCGTAAAGAAAGAGTGTGCCAGTGCCTCTCGGCATACCAACAGTTCCGCAACCCTTCTGATGCTGGCAAGCCGGAAAAGTCCGCTCTGGGAGGGGCAATGACCGGGAGCGCGCCTGCCGGGGCGGCATCGGCGCTGTCGTCACTCGTGCTGGCGTGCTGCTGCGATCATCTGGGCACGCCACGCCTGTTTGTGGGGCCCGACGGCAAGGTGGTCAAGGAGGTGGTGCGCAGCAGTTTTGGCAGAATTGTTTATGATTCCTTACCTTGCCTCTATGTGCCCATAGGGTTTTGCGCCGGGCTGGAAGACAGGGACACCCACCTCATACGATTTAACTGGCGCGACTATGATCCGCGCATTGGCAGATTTATGTCGCTTGACCCTGCAAACGACACGCGCGGCGATGGCGACCTGTACGACTATTGCGTGGATGACCCGGTCAACAGGCACGATGCCAGCGGGCTGGCCTGGGATGAGAGTAAGCATCCACGCAATGCCGGTGGTCAGTTTACCAACGCGGGGGGCGGCGCAGCAGGTTATTCTACCTCTGGGCAGGAATTGAGAGCGCCAGTATCCCGAGAGGTTAAATATCGGGCCGATGTTGGTCGCAATGCCATGAGCGAGAGGGAAGAGCTTAAGCGGTCTGCCATATCGCGCAACGGCATGATGCGGAGGGAGGAAATTTTGCCGAATGACAAACCATTGCCCAAGTGGGATCTCGACGCGGCCATCGCGCACTTGCAAACACAATCACATAAAGATTCCACTGGTGATTGTGGAACGTATGTCCGTCAGGCCATTGAGGCGGGTGGGCTAAGAATGAACACCTCATTAAATTCTTCTCCGAAGTACGGTGCTTGTGGGTTTGGGCCCATTTTGCGCGACGTAGGCTTTAGAACAGTGGCTCTGGGTGAAAAGCCACAAAAAGGTGATGTCGTAATTTTTCAGGCTATTAAAAGACACCCCTATGGCCATGCTGCCATGTTTGATGGAAAGCGATGGATATCAGACTTTAGACAAAACAGCATATACGCAGCCACAGACTATCAAGAGGTTGACGCGCCGTATGTTATTTACCGGCGATCATAAATGAGCTAAGTGATATAGGTGAGCAGCTTGTAGCTCCGCATTAGTCATGCGAAAACGATAACAACACCCAATACCTGCCTCCGGTGCCCGTATTCACCACCGGAGGCAGGTATTGCAACAAACAATAGAGGTATAAAAACATGCGCATTCGTAAAATATTTATTTGTGTGCTCGCAGGCCTGCTGTGTCTTGGGATTTTTTGCCCTAAGGAATCTGATGCAGCACAAACACCGCAGGAATTTGTTAAGGAATTTTATGAATGGTATCTTATTAAGCATTATGAAAATAAAGACATTCTTGAAGAGGAAAAACTGCCGGAATACGTTGAGGAATCTCTTGTTGAGTATCTTAAAGCCAAGCCGTCTTCTGATATATACTATTTTATACAACACGGTAGTAGCACTATGGCATTTAAGGATTGCCGTATCGTAGTGAAAGATACACTCAAAATGACAGATGATGTTTTTGTTGTCCCTGTCACGTTTAAGGGGGAAAACTTTGAGCGTGCTGTAATTGCATATGTAAAAAAAGTTGACTCTGGTTTTAAAATTGCGTCTGTATCAGACGCTTACCCATATTAAGTTGCAGGAAAATACATATGAAAAAATTTCTTTTAGTCTGCATATCCCTTGTCATAAGCCTGCTTCAGCCATGCCTACAATCTGCGCACGCGCAAGATGTGGAGTCATTTGTTCGTGATTTTTATAAGTGGTATCTTAAGCAATCACTGTCGTTTGTTAAACAACCTCAGCCGTTGTTTGAGAAGCTACCTGTTTTTGATCAAGACATATTTAAATACGTGTGCAGATGTACAGCCAAGCGCGTTCAGTTTGACTATAATAGAGGGGTCGGCGGCAATGGCGCTGATTATTATATAAAGGGGCAAGACGTTGTAAAAGAGCAGTTAGAAGATTTTAAGATCGGTGGGTCAATAGATGTGAGTGATAATCTCAGGCTTGTTTCTGTTAGTATGAGGAAGGAATACTCCCCATATATTGTAGTGTATGTGGAAAAAACAAATGGCAGTATGTGTATCAGCAAAGTAGAAGATTCTCCTGGGCCTAATTTCCGCGCCCCTGTGTACTGATTCGCGGCGCTTATTAATGGGTCACGTCGCGCCATGTGCTCTCAGGCTGAAATCAGCGTGATTGTGCTGGGCATGCCTTCTCTCGCGTGTTCAAAGCTGGCCGCAATCCGCATTTAAAAGTTATTCATGCATGCGCCCGGTGAACAGTGTTTCGCCGGGCGCAGTTTGCAAAATCAACGTAGGAATAAAAAAATGTGCATCCGCAAAATGCTTATTTGCGTGCTCACAAGCATGCTGTGTCTCGGCGTTTTTTGCCCAAATGCAGCAGACGCAGCACAAACACCGCAAGAATTTGTTAAGGAGTTTTATGGGTGGTATCTATCCAAGCATTATGAACATAAGGATATTCTAGAAGATGGAAAACTGCCAGAATATGTTGATGAGTCACTTATTGAGTATCTCAAAAAGAAAAGATCACCAGATTTATATTATTTTACGCAAATGGGCGAAACGATGCAATTTAAAGATTGCCGTGTGCTTGTGAAAAATGTTCTTACTATGACAGACGATATGTATGTTGTTCCTGTAATATTTAAGGGAAAAGATTTTTATAATGTCGTAATCGCGTATGTAAAGAAATCGAGATCAGAATTTAAAATTGCATCCATATCCGATGCCTACCCATACTAAATTAGCAGGAAATGTATATGAAAAAATTTCTCCTTATATGCTTGTTTTTTGGAATAGGATTGCTTCAATCCTGCCCACAAGTTGCGCGCGCGCAAGATGTGGAGTCTTTTGTGCAGGATTTTTATAAATGGTATATGAAGCAATCGCTGCTGACAGATGATCGTCCTGTTTTTGACGATGCCATATTTAAGTACGTGTGCAAATGTACAGCAAAAAGAGTACGCCTTGATTATAAAAGGATGGTTGGTGACGCTGATTATTATCTTAGGGGGCAAGACTTTGGAAAAGAATTGCTGGATAACCTTATGGTAGGTAAATCCATTGATGTGGACGATAGTCTCAGTCTTGTGCCGGTGAGTGTGTCCTTTAGGAATGAGTACACACCGTATATTGTAGTTTATGTGGAAAAAACAAAGGGTCGCATGTGCATAAGCAAGGTAGAAGATTCCCATGGACCTAATTTCCGTGAGTCTGTGTACTGATTCGCTGCGCTGCTGCCGAGTCTAGGCAGATGCTATTTAGGCTAAAATTAGTTCCAGTGCTCACTCAAAGCAGCCGCAATCCGCGCTTAAAAGTTATTCATGTATGCGCCCGGTGAGCAGTGTTTCGCCGGGCGCAGTTTGCAAAATAAACGTAGGAATCAAAATATGCCCATTCGCAATATACTTATTTGTGCGCTTACAGGCATACTGTGCCTTGGCTTTTTTTGCCCCAAGGCGGCAGACGCAGCACAAACACCGCAGGAATTTGTTAAAGAATTTTATGAATGGTATATTATCAAACATTATGAGCAGAATGATATTCTTGAAAATGAAAACTTGCCGAAATACGTTGATGAATCGCTCATTGCGTATCTCAAGAAGAAAGGATCATCAGACTTGTATTACTTCACGCAAATGGGTGAAACACTGGAATTTAAGGAAAGTTGTATTTTTGTAAAAAGTGTTCTCTCTATGGCGGATGGAGTCTTTGTCGTTCCTGTGACATTCAAAGGTAAAGACTTTGAGTACTATGTGATTGCATATATAAAAAAGACTGAATCGAGTTATAAAATAGCATCCATATCTGATGCCTACCCATACTAAAGGGAATACATATGAAAAAGATTCTTCTTATCTGCCTATTTATAATCATGAGCTTGCTGCAAGCCAGTCCACAAGTTGCGTACGCGCAAGACGTGGAGTCTTTTGTACGGGACTTTTATAAATGGTATCTGAAGCAATCGCTGGCGACAGACGATCTTCCTGTTTTTGATCAAGCCATATTTAAATACGTGTGCAGATGTACAGCCAAGCGAGTTCAGTTTGACTATAAGAGGGGAGTAGGCGGGGATGATGCTGATTACTATCTGAAGGGGCAAGACGTTGGACGAAAAGATCTGGAAAACCTGATGGTTGGTAAATCAATTTCCGTAAACGAGAGTCTCAGTCTTGTGCCTGTGAGTATGAGCTATCGCAAAGAATACGCACCTTACGTTGTGGTTTATGTGGAAAAAAATAAGGGTCGTATGTGTATCAGTAAGGTAGAGCGTAACATTGGATTCAATCGTCGCGCGCCTGTGTATTGATTCGTTGTGATACTTGGTTGGCGGAGTCTTGCTATGTGCTCTCAGGCTGAAATCAACTTGGTACAAAGCATGATCGACTAGAGACAGGGGCAAGCCAGCAAAATCACCAGTAAAGAGTAAACTGCATGCAAGAATTCACAGTAAGAAGTGTTCGCCAGGATGATTTGGAGAGTATAGCTGAAATAGAATCCGTGTGCTTTCCTGCGGCTGAAGCCGCCTCACGGGCATCCTTTAAGGAAAGGATTGCGGCTTTTCCTGAGTCTTTTCTAGTGGCTGAAGTCGGCGGTAGACTGGTGGGGTATATTAATGGATGCGCTACCGATAGCCCCGTCATATACGATGAACTTTTTTATAGCACGTCTCACCACAATAAGACTGGTGAAAACCTAACTGTTTTCGGGCTGGCTGTGATTCCAGAATTTCGGAAGCAAGGCATTGCCTCCCAGCTCATGAAGAATTTTGTGCAAACAGCTAAAAAGTTAGGCAAAAAGAAAGTCATACTGACGTGCAAAGAGCGACTGATTCGCTACTACGAATGCTTTGGTTTTGTGAATGATGGAATTTCGAAATCAAGTCATGGCGGAGCGCAGTGGTTTGATATGACGCTTGGACTTGATGCGTAAAGTAAACCGTAAAAATTGCAGTGTGGAAAAAGTGGTTTGCTTCTTTTCCACGCCGCTTGCGGTTCTTTTAGAATTGCAAAAAACAAGCCCGGCTTTTGGCCGGGCTTGTTGCGTATATCTGCGGGTTAATCCCAGTGACGCTTGTCTTCGATGGGTCTGATCTGCGGGGGCAGGCTGCCGGGAGCCAGCACGCGCAGTTCGGGGCGCAGTTTGATCTTTTCGCGGAACTGGTGCAGCAGCTCTTCTTCGCGCTTGAAGCCGCTGGTTTCCACAAACAGGGTCATTTCGTCGATGCCGCCGGGGTTGGTGACTTCGATCTGCCAACGTTTGATTTCTTCAAAGCGGCTCATGACCTGTTCAACCTGATGCGGGTACACAAACATGCCCATGATGCGGGCGGTGGTGTCCACGCGGCCCACAATGCTGCCAAGGCGCGGGCTGGTGCGGCCGCAGGCGCAGGGGCTGCGGTCGATGTATGAAAGGTCGCCCGTGGCAAGGCGGATGAGCGGGTAGGTCTTGTTGAAGGCCGTCACCACGATTTCGCCCACTTCGCCGTCCTTCAGCGGGATGCCCGTGTCAGGATGGCAGATTTCCACGTAGCAGCGGTTGGCAATGTGCAGGCCGGTTTTGTGGAAGCATTCGTAGCCGATGCAGCCCACGTCGGCGGTGCCGTAGCCCTGACGCATGACGAGGTCGTACTTCTTTTCCATCTGGGAGCGCATCTTTTCAGACAGGCGCTCGCCGGTGACAAAGGCCACTTCAAGGAAAAGATCCTTGCGCAGGTTGAGGCCTTTTTCTTCGGCCTTTTGCGCAAGGTGCATGAGAAAGCTGGGCGTGCCCACATAGCCGGAGACGCGCAGCTTCTGCATGATGTCGAGCTGGGTGGCGGCGTCTGTGGGGCCAGCGGGAATAACCGCGCAGCCCAGGTTGCGCAGCGGCTCTTCAAACATGAGGCCAGCGGGCGTCAACTGGTAGTTGAACGTGTTCTGCACGGCGTCGCCGGGGCGGAAGCCAACGGAATAGAAGGCTTCGGTGTAACCCCAGTAGTCTTCTCCACGGTCTTCGGGATCGAAGATGGGCCCAGGCGACAAAAAGATGCGCTTGAGCTCGCCGATATCCTTGGTCAGCAGACCGCCCAGGCGCGGCCCCATGGACTGAAGGAAGATAAGTTCTTTCTTCTTCAGGATGGGAATGTGCTTTATATCGGTAAGTGTTTTGAATTTCTCCACATTGAACTGCGCACGGTCGAAGCGTTTTTTAACGTCTTCTGAATAGCGGTATGCGTAGGAGAGCAAATCTTTGAGCTGAATAAGGCAGTACTGACGACGCTCACTTTCGTCCAGTACTTCTCGGCGGCTGTATATGCCTTCTGTGCGGTCTTTACGGGTCATACCTACTCCATGGGGCGCGGTTGGTTTTGCAATTGGTGAACATAGACACTCCAATTCCAAAACGCAAGCATTTTTTTAAAAATTCAAATATAACAAGTGGTTATATGGATAAAATTTTTGCGGCATCGTGCGCCTTTTGCACGACCTTTCATTTTTGCAGTTGTGTTGCGCTGCCTGACGCATCGGTATCATTGCCATTTTTGTCGCTGGGGGCTGCCGCGCCAGCCAGATCAAGGCAGCGGGCGCGCAGGCTGTCGTACACAGGCTCGGAGCGCAAGGCATTGGCGGTGAAGGCGGCAATATAAGCCGTGAGCACCACCGTGGGAATGTTATGGAACGATCCTGTCATTTCAAGCAGCAAAAATGCGCCGGTCAGCGGCGCGCGCACAGAACCGGCAAAAAGGCCTGTCATGCCAAGGGTCAGCACAGTGGCGGTCTGCTCCGGGCTGATAACTCCGGCAGATTGCAGGCCCGAGGCCATGCATGCCCCGCCAATGGAACCCATGAGCAGCACTGGCATCAGCAGGCCGCCGGAAACGCCGGAGGCAAAGCTTATCCATGAAAAGGCCATCTTTACCGCCAGCAGGCCAAACAGGCCCAGCAAGGGCAGGGGCAGGCTCTCAAGCTGCAAGGTGCTGAAGCCAATGCCCACAAGCACCTGCGGGCAGAGGTAAAGCAGCGCGCCAGCCAGCATAAAGGGCAGGAGCACGCGCAAGGGGCGGGGCATCAGGGGGCTGTGGTCGGCCCAAAGGGTGAGCCGCAGCAATATCAGATTATAAAAAGCGCCCAGAACGCCCATGGCTACGCCGACTACGGGGATGATCCACCACTGCGTCCAGTGGATGAAGGGCTGTTGCGCAAAGGGGAACACCAGGCCGAATCCAAGCAGAACCTGCACCACAAACCACGCGGCAAGGGCGCACACGCCTGTAAACAGCAACATGGGGGCGCTGAGGATGGTTTTCATTTCTTCAAAAGCAAAGAACATGCCCGCCATTGGCGCACCAAAGGCGGCGGCAAGCCCGGCAACGCTGCCCCCCACAAGGTAACGCGGCAGGCTCTGCCCGCTGCGCTCGCCCCACAGGTGCCCCACGCCAGCCCCCACGGCAGCGCCCATCATGATGGAAGGCCCCTCGCGGCCCACGGACAGGCCGCCACTGAGGGAAACGAGGGTTCCGGCAAACTTGCACAGCAGCACGCGCAGCCAGCTCATGCGCATCTGTCCGCGCACCATCAGTTCCACCTGCGGAATGCCGCTGCCGCTCACAAGGGGTTCAAGGCGCAGGGCCAGCAGGGCCAGCAGGGCCAAGATCGCCAAACCGCCGAAAATCCAGGCAGCCACAACAGGATCATAAAGGTCGTGCTGGCGTATGGTGTGTACAAGCGCGGCGTTGATGTGGTCGTAAGCAAGGCGGAAAAGGCCGATAACGGCGCCAGTGACGCCGCCGGTAACAAGGGCCTGCATGATGACGCGCCTGACGCCAATGTTGCGCAGGGCATCGAGATCCCGCAAGGTTGGGGGTATGGGGCTGTGAAAAGGCACGATAAATCCTTGATTTGATCTGTTGACGGGGGAAAGTATGGCCGGAAGAAAGCCATATTTCAAGCCGTTGTACAAAATTCTTAAAAAAAAGCTTGCCAAAGTCAGCGCAAGTAGATAGAAGACTTTTCCAGCCGCTGTGAAAGAGCAAACGCTCTGGCGGCAAGCCCTAATGGGCCGAGGTAGCTCAGTTGGTAGAGCAGGGGACTGAAAATCCCCGTGTCGGCAGTTCAATTCTGTCCCTCGGCACCATATAGATTTCAAGGACTTATGCATGATCTGCATGAGTCCTTTTTCTGTTTATATGATTCTCTGGCCCCTTCTTGGCCCCTTATCTGTGGGGGCAGATTTTATATAAGTGCTCCCTGCGCCCCTTATGCCCATCCCTTCCTGCCATGCATTCGGGCGGGAGCGCCCATAACTGCTTTTATTGCAAGCCTTTTGTCTGTCACGCGCGCGCTGGCCTTTCACGCTCTTGACAGAAAGAGTGATTGTGCGTCACATTTTTGTAAGTGTGCCGTTCCCGTTATTCGTTACGCATCCCGCTCCAGAACCACGCCCGTAACCCGTCCTTGCCCTGAATCCCGCGCAGCCCTTTTTGCAATCCCCATGGGCGTTAAGGCAGTCATGTCAAAAGCGATTTCCCAAAGTCATACATCCCACCCTGCGGAGCAGAGCCCGTCTTCCGGTCTTTTTGACCTGAGCTGCGAGGAGTGGCAGTGCGCGCTTGGAGCGGTGAACCACTTTGACGACTGCGCCGAAGTCTTCCTCGGGCAATGGACACTACGTATGAAGGCTGCGGGCTATCTGTCCTTTACCACTGCCCGGCGGGAAGACTGCATGACCTCCTGCGACGGGCTGCTGGACGCGGTGAAAGGCCATGCCGACCGCGACACCCCGCCCACCTTCGAGATGCTGCGCACCAATGCCGACGGCTGGGCCGATGCGCTGAAAAGTTCGGGTCTGCGTCATCTGAGGCGGGGCATCACCGGCAGCATGTTTCTGGGCTGCTACAAGACGTTTACCCTGTCGGTGCAGGATGCCCTTGAGGCCTTGCCGCGCCTTTCGCCAGAGGTCACGGAACGTGCAGCGGCTCTGGCCGCCCGGCTGGTGGAGATTTACAGTCAGGCTTTTGAGATAGTGTGGATGGAAACCTGCATGCAGGCCGCCCAGAGTGCCCACACCTTTGATCAGGATGATCTGTTCCGCCTGCTGACCGTGGAAAAGTGCCGTTTTGAGAATATATTCAACGCCACGTCCGACGGCGTGCTGGTCATGGATTCCGCCTGCCACATAGTCACCGCCAACCGCTCCTTGCGGCAGTACGCGGGCGAGAACCTTGAAGGCAAATACATCTGGGATGCGCTCGGCCTGGAAGAAGCAGACGCCAGGACATTCTTCGCCCGCTACAAGGTTGGGCAGACTGTCGAGATTTCCCCCTTCGGCAATGGCCTGGTGTTCCGGCTTTCCATGGCTTCGCTGGGCGACCTGAGCATGGCAAGCTCCGGCGACTTTTTGCTGCTGCTGACCAACATAACGCCGCACGTGCTGCACAGGGAAATGCTCGAAGACGCCGTGCAGCGGCAAACGCAGGATCTTCAGCAGGAAAAGCAGCGCCTTGAAGAGCTGAACATCACCCTGCGCAACGTGCTGCGCCATGTTGAGGAAGAGCGCTGCCAGCAGAGCGATGAACTGGCGGAAAACGTGCGCAACTTCCTGTGGCCCGCCCTGGCGGAACTGGGCCGGGAGCAGGATGCTGCGGCCCGCAAGCAGGGAATCGAGCTTGCACGCGAGCAGCTTGAGCGCATCCTTGGCGGCTCAGGCTCCGCGCAGGAGCAGATGGTTAAGGACAAGGGGCTGAGCAAGCTGACCCTTGCCGAGCTCAAAATCTGCCAGTGGATCCAGACCGGGCGCACGACCAAGGAGATTGCCGCCATCCTGCGCATTTCGCCGGAGACAGTGCAGACCCACCGCAGAAACATCCGGCGCAAACTTGGCGTGCGCGGGCACGATACCCAGCTTGCCATGTACCTGATTACCAGTCAGACTTGAGGCTCTGCCGGATTGCATCCGTAGCTCGCCGTCTCTTCACTTCGCTTCTTCGTTTCCCCCTTACTACCCAATTCCGATTAATCGGGTACGGCTGTATACCTGATCTCTCACCAAACATTCACTCTGGCGCACTGCACACAGAGCGGGCATTTTAATAACGTATCAAAATGCTCGTGATGCCCCGCGTGGGGCGTCCTGCCCGGAGGCTTGAATGTTCCCATCATTAGCGGAAATGCAGACTATGGCTCAGGCCTTGCGCGACTTTTTCAACAGCAAGGATGCTGACACTCTGGCTGCTGCGGCCACACACTTTGCGCCCGTGGAAACATTGCCTGACAGCATAAACTGGCAGGCGGAAGAATATGCCTTTAACCGGCTGTTTGTGGGGCCGCAGGCCGTGCCCGCGCCGCCCTACGCCTCGGTGTACCTGGAGGCGGAACCCCGGCTCATGGGCAATGCCGCGGCAGACATGCGTGAAATGCTGCAAGCCCTTGGCCTTGCCGCGCCGGAGGGCCAGCCGGACGACTTTATCGCCTGCGAGTTGGAGGTCTGGATAATGCTGACCTTGCTGCTGCGCCCCGAGCGCGATGAGCACTTGCGCGCCCATGCCCGCGAAGCCCTTGCCTGGCTTGTGGATGAGCACATGGCGCGGTGGCTCCCCGCATTTGTGGAGAGGGCACGCAAGGCGGACGCGCCCACGCCCGCAATACAGGCGGCCCTGCGCTGCCTTGAATATTGGCTGTGTCATTGCACGCAAAGGAGTATGTATGCATAAATCTGATTGCTCAAAAGAACGGCGCGGCTTCCTTAAAGGATTGCTGGCGACCGGGGCTGCGGGCGCGCTTGGCGGCGTTTCCGGTTCGCTGCTTCTGCCTGCGCGCAGCGAGGCAAAACCCTTTGACCCCTCGGCCTATCAGGTGTTTCGCAACGCCTGCCCCCGCAACTGCTACGATACATGCAGCATAAAGACCTACGTCAAGGACGGCATCGTGCAGTTTGTGGAGGGCGCGCCGGAATCCTCCTTCACACAGGGGGCCTTGTGCGTAAAGGGCTATTCCTACCCCCGGCGGGTCTACAGCCCTGACCGCATCAAGTATCCCATGATTCAGGAGGGCCGTGGCTCGGGCAACTGGCGCAGAATCAGTTGGGACGAGGCCATGGACCGGATTTCGGACAAGATTCTGGAGTTGAAGAAAAAGGACGGCAACTTGCTGGGGCTGGGCCTTACCAAGTATTCCGGCAATTTCGGCATCACCAACTACGGTGTGGAAGGCATGATGTCTTCCCTCGGCTACACCAGCCGCTTTGTGGGCACGCCCTGCTGGCCTGCGGGCATTGACGCCCAGAACTACGACTTCGGCGACATGTGGTGCAACGACCCGGAAGACATGGTCAAGGCCAAGTACATCATCGTGTGGGGCGCAAACCCGGCGTGGTGTTCCATGCACAGCATGAAGTACATCTACGAGGCCCGGCAGAAGGGCGCCAAGGTGGTGGTTATTGACCCCATCTTTACCCAGACGGCGGCCAAGGGCGATGTGTACTGGCAGGTGCGCGCGGGCGGCGATGGGGCCCTTGCGCTCGGTATGGCCCGGCATCTGCTGGATTCTGGTCTTGTGGATCAGGATTTTGTCAAAAACAGGGCCGTGGGTTTTGACGAGTTTGCGGCATATTTGCGGGCCAATGTCACCGTGGAGTGGGCGGCGCAGGTTTCTGGCGTACCCGCCCATGAAATCCGCGCGGTGACGGAAGAATTTGCTGCGGCCCACCCCGCGACCGTGTGGATTGGCTACGGTATGCAGCGCCACACCAACGGCGGGGCCATGGTGCGCGCCGTGGATGCCTTTGTGGCCATGACCGGCAACGTGGGCGTTGAGGGCGGCGGCGCTCGTTACGGGCATTTGCAAACCTGGGGGTTCAACTACCACGCCATGGCGCAGCAGCGCCCCGCAGGCTCCAGGGGTTTTGTGGGCGGCGGCGGTCCAAAGGGCGAATTTGACTTTGGCGGCGGTGAAAAGGCCGCCTACACCGACCGCTCCCTGAACATCAACAGGATTGCCCAGGAAATTCTGGATGCGAAAGACCCGGAGCTGAAAATGCTCTGGGTATCCTGCAAAAATCCCTTTGCGCAGGATTTTGACCGCAACAAGCTGGAGCGGGCCTTCAAAAAGCTGGATATGGTTGTCTCCGTAGAGCAGTTCTTTACGGAAACCGTGCGTAATTCCGACATCGTGCTGCCGGTGACAACGCTTTTTGAGGAATGGACGATCAACGTATCTTACTGGCACTACTGGCTTTCGCTCAACGAGCAGGCCATCAAGCCCATGCACGAGGCGCGGTCGAACATTGAAATCGCGGCGGCCCTCTCCCGCGCCATGAACCGCAAGGAAGCCGGGTCGTGCACCTTCCCGCAGGAAGTGGACGGCAAGGAATGGATGGCAAAGGAATGCAACAAGGGCATTTACGACCTGTTTGGCATCCCCAGCTGGGAGACGCTGCGTCAAGGGCCGGTCAAGGCCAAACGCAAATCCTCTGCCGCATGGCCGGAGGGCACCTTCAAAACGCCCTCGGGCAAGTACGAGTTCAAGTCCGACCTCTGCGCCAAAAACGGTTTCAAGGCCCTGCCCGAATTTGTGGAAGGCCGCAAGGCCAACGGGCCGTTCCGGTTGCTGACTCCGCATGTGCAGTTTGGCCTGCACTCCCAGTTTATCAATCTGGACTGGATGGAAAACTTCTATCCCGAGCCATATGTCTACATCCACCCCAAGGCGGCGCAGGAGCGCGGCATCAGGGATATGGGCATGGTCAAGGTATTCAACGGCATCGGCGAGGTGCGGCTGCGGGCGCGGCTCAGCACCAACGTTGCTGCAGATTGTCTGGTCATGTACGAGGCATGGTTCCGCAAACTCGACTTTAACGTGCAGAACCTTGTGGACGATTGTCCGTCAGACATGGGGGCCATGAAAACCGGTTCGCCGGGTGTTGCCATTCACGATCAGTTTGCAGACGTGATTGCGGTGAACGGAGGCTTGGCATGAGTAAAAGACGCGCGTTCTTGATGGATATGGATAAGTGCATTGGTTGCCGCTCTTGCGCCATGGCCTGCAAAAACTTCAACCAGCTGGAGCCGGACATGGTCTGGCGGCAGGTGTATCCGCTGGACGAGGCCATTTATCCGCACCACGACAGGGCCTTTCTTTCGCTGGCGTGCAACCATTGCGAGCATCCCGCCTGTATGGATGCCTGCCCGACGTCTTCGTACGAAAAGCGGCCTGACGGCGTGGTAGTGCACCACAAGGAAACCTGCATCGGCTGCACCAACTGCATCCGCTCCTGCCCTTACGGCGCGCCGCGCTTCAATAAGGCGGAAAAGCATGCGGAAAAATGCAGCATGTGCCATGAGCGACTTGATGCCGGACTGTTGCCCGCCTGCGTGCAGGGTTGCCCCACTGGCGCGCTGGAGCTTGTGGATCTGGAGCAGTTTGACGACACCAACGCCGTACAGAATCCGGCTGGCTATCCCGCCATGCCGCGCCTTAATCCTTCCACCCGGTTTATCCTGCCCAGGATGCCGCGTCAGGTCAGGGGGTAACGCCATGCATTACGAATTCCCTCTTGTCTTCTTTACGGTGCTTACCCAGCTTGCCGTGGGCATGGCCGTATTTGCGGCCTTTGGAATGCTGCGCCCGGCTGCCGGGGCTGTGACCTCGGCCCCCGGAAAGGCCGCAGGAGCGAATCCTCTTGGCGGCAAGGAATGGTATGTTGTGGCCGGGGCCGCCCTGCTTGGGCTGGCGGCTTCCATGCTGCATCTGGCTCAGCCCTGGCGCGCCGCAACGGCGCTTACCAATATGGGCGGTTCCTGGCTCAGCAGGGAAGGGCTGGTATTCGGCCTGTTCGCCGCGCTGGCCTGCCTTTGCTGTTTCAAGCCTTCGCGCATGCTGTGCGTACTCACTGCCGTGGCGGGGCTTGCGGGCATCATCATGCAGGGCATGACCTATGCCGTCATTTCCATGCCTGCCATCAGCAACGGCGTGCCCATGCTGCTCTTTGCCCTCACCAGCCTTTCGCTGGGCGCGGCCTTTGCGCAAAACCGGGTTGGGGTGCTGCGGGTGTTTCTGGGCATGCTCATGGCGGTGCTGCTGATTGTGCCCTGCGTGTGGGCCTCCGGCGGTACGATCATGCAGGCCACGGCCAATGCATGGCTGGCTTCGCCCCTGTTCTGGGGCGGGCTGGCGCTGCTGGGCGCGGCCTTTGGGCTGACGTATGCGGCGCGGCAACGCGCCTGTGCGCTTGGCCTGCTGGTGCTCTGCGCCGTGCTGCTCAGCCGCATCGTCTTTTTCAAGGATACCATCCACACCGCAACAGGTCTTGGCTTGCCCTATTAACGGGCTGATGACACCTTATGTGAACGGCCTGTCCGCAACTGCGGGCAGGCCGTTTTTGCGTTGCCTTGCATGCCAAGGGTGCGGTAACAGGTTGCACATCGCCCGTCGTCACGCAACATGCGTTTGTCCGTAACGCAGGCGTCACCCGCATGGGCGAGCGTTAGCCCATTGCAGAGCCCGCAGGCAGCCTTGTATGGTTTTGGGGAAGGCTGGCCGATTTTCGGGGGCTTTCCACCATCGCATTCATGCAGGAGGTTCGGGTCATGGCCCAGTTTCGTTGGCACAATGCCGCACGAGCGGCTTTTGTTCTTTGCGTCATGCTGTTCGGCTTTATGGGGGTTGCCCATGCGGGGCAGGCCAAGTACGTCATTCTGCTCATAGGCGACGGCATGGGCATGGCCCAGCGCAACGCGGCGGAGCTGTATCTGGCTGCGCAGAAGGGCGACACCACCCCCGGCATAGTCAAGCTCAACATGAGCCAGCTGCCCGTGCAGGGCGCAACCACCACATATTCCATTGATTCGCTCATTACGGATTCCGCCGCCGCTGGAACCGCCATGGCCTGTGGCGTCAAGACCACCAATCGCGGCCTTGGCGTGGACGGCAAGAACGTGCCCGTGGTTTCCATTGCCGAAATGGCGCGCGACAAGGGCATGAAGGTGGGCATAGTGACCACCGTGTCGCTTGACCACGCCACGCCCGGTTCTTTTTACGCGCATCAGCCCAGCCGCAAAAATTATTACGAAATCGGCCTTGAACTGGCCGCGAGCCGCATGGATTATTTTGCTGGCGGCGGTTTTCTTGATCCTGCTGGCAAAAAATCCAAGATGGAAGGCGACAAGCGCAACGTGCTGGACGCCATCCGCGCCAATGGATTCCACTATGTGAACAGCGCGCAGGATTTCCGCTCGCTCAAGCCCGGCAAGGAACGCGTGGTGTTCGTCAATCCGCGCCTTCAGGACGAATCCGCCATGACCTACGCCATGGATGCTGCCAAGGATGACGTCTCGCTGGCTGAAATGACGCGCAAGGGCTTTGAGCTTCTGGACAGTCCCAAAGGCTTTTTCATGATGGTCGAAGGCGGCAAGGTTGACTGGGCATGCCATGCCAACGACGCCGTAAGCTCCATCACCGATGTGCTGGCTTTTGACGCCGCCGTGGCCGAGGCCATGCAGTTCATGCGCAACCACCCGGATGACACCCTGGTCATTGTTACGGGCGACCACGAAACCGGTGGCATGTCCATCGGCTTTGCGGGCACCAAGTACGATTCGTACCACACCCGCCTGAAAAATCAGAAGATATCCTACGTGGCCTTTGACGAAAAATTCAACGCCTTCCGTAAGGCCAATCCGCAGGCAAAGCTGGAAGACGTGCTGCCTCTGGTGAAGGAAAACTTTGGCCTTGTGGTGCTTTCTGATGCCCAAGCCGCCGCCCTGCCCAAGGATGGCGACGCCGCAGGCATGGTGCTGAAACCCTACGAGGTGGACGAACTGCGCGCAGCCTTTGAGCGCAGCATGAAGGGCGGCGACAGCAAGAATATTTCGGATCAGGATTACCTGCTCTACGGCGAATATGAGCCGTTCACTGTTACCCTTACCCATCTGCTCAACCAGAAATCGGGCATCGCGTGGACAACGTATTCCCACACGGGCGTTCCGGTGCTGACCTCTGCCGGGGGCGTGGGCGCTGATCGCTTTGGCGGGTTTTACGACAACACAGATATCTTTGCCCGCATGGCTGAAATCATGGGGATGAAGAAATCTGCCGCCGCTGTCAGCCCTGCCGCAAATACTGCTGCGAGCCCGGCAGTCCGGCTGGCGGCAGCCGCCAACTAGCGCGTAGGGAAGTGTATTTTGCAGGCCGGGCGGCGGGGTTATATGCCTGCTGTCCGGCCTGTTTGTTATGGCGTAATAAAGGCAAAAGGCACGAGTGCAGCACAGGAGTTGTCATGGCGCAGCAGAGCGAAGAAAACCAATTGTCGGGCAGCACTGCGGATGTAACCGGGGCAGATCAGGCGCATCCGCAAATACAGGCTCAATCAATGGCTCCGATGCTGACCGGGGCCGCCGCAGGGCATATGCCCTTGCGTTCCACCCGGCGCGACGCCCTGCTGTGCGTGGTGCTGGGACTGGCCTGTCTTGCGCTGTATCTGCTGCCCACAGGTTTTGAAAACCGCCTGCCGGATAATGCGGTGCGCTGCCGTGCAACGGTGCTGAGCGTGGACAACGAGCGGGTGCATCAGTACGGCATTGTGCGCATGGGGACGCAATATGTGACCATGCGCGCCATCGATGGCCCCTATGAGGGGCAGACATGGCAGGCGGGCAATGATCTGGTGGGCAAGATGGAGCTGGATAAAGTATTCGCCCCCGGCGACACAGCCCTGATGGTGCTTACCCTGCGCGATGGCAAGGTGGCCGATGTCGTGGCGCAGGATCACTATCGGCTGCACACGCAGGCCGTGGCCTTTGGCATCTTTGCCCTGTTGCTGCTGGCCTTTGCCGGGGCCACAGGCCTCAAGGCGTTGCTCTCCTTTGTGTTTTCTGCACTGATGATCTGGAAGGCGCTGGTTCCGGCCCTGCTGCGCGATGTGGATCCCATCCTGCTGGGGCTGGGTGTCACCACGGCCATAACTGCCGCAACCATCCTGCTTGTGGGCGGCATGAACCGACGCGGGCTGGCTGCCTGGCTCGGCTCCCTGCTGGGCATTGCCGCCACCTGTGCGCTTGCGCTGGCTTTTGCAGGGCCGTTCCACCTGCACGGGGCCGTGCGCCCTTATGCGGAAACCGTGCTCTATTCCGGCTATCCGCATCTGAACATGACGCGCATCTTTCTTGCCAGCATATTCATGGCTTCTTCTGGCGCGCTGATGGATCTCGCCATGGATGTGGCTGCCAGCATGGCCGAACTGGCGGCGCAGAATCCCGGCATTTCGCGCCGCGCGGCGCTGGCCTCGGGCCTGCGTGTGGGCCGCGCCGTTGTGGGCACCATGACCACAACCTTGCTGCTGGCCTACTCCGGCGGCTACATTGCCACGTTGATGCTGTTCATGGCGCAGGGCATCCCGCTGGAAAACGCCCTCAACCTGCCCTTTGTTTCCGCTGAAATCATGAACACGCTGGTGGGCAGCATCGGGCTTGTGACGGTTGCGCCCTTTACCGCGCTCACAGGCACATGGCTGCTCATACGGCCCGGGCATGCAAATAGCGCCAGCGCCGGGGCGTAATGCATCTGGTGCAATGCATTTGATGCAGTGTATGGGAAACAGTACAGCAGGATCAGTGTGAAGGGCGAGGGGGCGGGTTTCCTACAAATCGATTGTTTGCTGTAGGATGTCCCCACCGGATTTGCGGCACCAGCGCCTGGCAACTTCTGCCAGAGCCGTGGGGTCGATGGGCTTGGAAATGTGGTCGTTCATGCCAGCCTTGAGGCATTTTTCCCTGTCGCCAACCATGCCGTGGGCTGTGAGGGCAATGATGGGCAAATGGCGGAACCCTGGTGTGGCGCGTACCATGCGTGTTGCCTCAAATCCGTCCATTTCGGGCATCTGTATGTCCATGAATACGGCTGCGTATGCGCCTTTGCAAATCATATCCAAGGCGATGCGACCATTATCGGCGATATCCACCACAAGGCCCATGCCTTCCAGCAGTTCCTTGGCGACAATCTGGTTGATTTCATTATCTTCAGCCAGAAGCACTCGCTGGCCTTCCAGCCCCTCTATAAATCTTGGCAGCTCGTTGCTGGCCAGCAGGCGGTCTTCTGCCTGCTGGCTGCTGCGTGTGGCCTCCTGGATTGCGCGCAGCAATGTTGTTCTGCAAACAGGTTTACAGAGAACATGATTGATGCCCAGGGCTGTTGCCTGCGCATTGAGTCTGCCTAGATTGTGAACCCCGGTCAGGATAATGACGGGCATGTTCTGCAATTTTTTCAGCCGGGCTGCCGCTTTCAGATTGATTTTTTCAGCCTGGTTGCAATCGATCAGCGCGGCTTCGTAAGGCATGCCAGCCTTGGCGGCTTTTGCGACAACGCGCGCGCCCTGAGTGCAGTCTGCTGCCTCGCCGTATTGCAGCCCAAGGCCAGCAAGGGTTTGCCCCAGCTTCTCCCTCTGGGCGCTGTCGCTGTTGACCACCAGGGCGCGCAGGCCAGAGAGCGCCTGCACCTCCGGCAATGTGGCAAGATCGGCCGGGGGCAGGTCGAAGGATGCGGTAAAGAGAAATGTACTGCCATGATCGGGAGTGCTTTCAACAGTGATCGTGCCACCCATCATTTCCACAAGCCTCTTGGAAATGGAAAGCCCTAGCCCTGTGCCGCCGAATCTTCTTGTTGTAGACATGTCGGCCTGAGAAAATGCGTGGAACAGCTTTTGTTTCTGTTCTTCCGACATGCCAACGCCAGTGTCGCTGATGCTGAAAAGCAGAGTTATTTTGTTGTCCGCAGCTTCGCGTTTTTGCACCCGCACACACACCACGCCCTGATCGGTAAATTTGATGGCGTTGCCCACAAGGTTGATAAGCACCTGCCCCAGCCTTAGAGGGTCGCCCATGAGGGTGAAGGGAACGTCCGGCTCCACGTCAATCCGCAGTTCGACCTTGCTTTCGGCCAGCTTGACAATGTCGAGGCTTGCCAGCCCTTGCAGCACTTCGTCCAGCTCAAAGTCCACATGCTCAATATCCATGCGGCCCGCTTCAATTTTTGAAAAATCCAGAATATCATTGATGATGCGCAGCAGCGATTTGGCGGAATCCTTGATGCTGGAGAGGTAGCTGTGCTGTTTGCCTGTGAGTTTGGTTTGCAGTGCGAGATAGGCCATGCCGATAACGGCGTTCATGGGAGTGCGGATTTCGTGGCTCATGTTCGCCAGAAATTCGCTCTTGGCGCGGTTGGCTTCTTCTGCAGCCCGCGCGGCCATTTGCATGGCCCGCTGGCTTTTTACAAGCTCTGTGACATCGCGGCAGTCTTCAATAGCCCCCAGCAGTTCCCCTTCGGGCGAAAGAAAGGGCGTAGCCACAATATCGCAGCAAATTTCATCGCCGTTCTTGCGGCGGCGCATGGTGGTTTCCGCAGCTTTGGGCGCGCCGTTCAACACTCGCGTAACCGCGCAGATGGTGCATTTTTCTGAATTTTGCGTGTAGTCGGAACAGCGGACGCCGATCACTTCTTCCCGGCTGAACCCGTGCAGTTTCAGAAAGGCATCGTTGGCCTGCAAGACAATGTGATTGGTGTCCAGCACGCGCATGGCGCTGCCTGCGGCGTTGAATATCTGAGCCATCTCGGTCTGCGTACGCAGGGCCTGCCGCTCGGCCTTGCGTCTTTCAGTAATGTCTGTGGCAGTAATGACAATGCCAAAGATGTTGGCGCTGTCGTCCTTGAGCGGAACCTTGCAGGTATCAAGATCTCGCAGGTCGCCGCTGGCATTGCGGTAGGACTCTTCACAGGTAAGCGGCTCCCCGGTTCTCAGAACTTCTGCATCAGCAAGTGTTGCGGCAGCGGCAATTTCCGGGGGGAGGTTATCTTCGTTCTGCTTGCCGATCATGGCTTCTGCCGGGCGGCCTATAAATCGTTCAAACTGACGGTTGACCAGTACATATCTGCCAGCCGTGTCAATCAGCATGACCATGCTTGGCTGGTTGTCCATAACAGTTTTAAGCTGCCGCTCCCTTTGCCGCAGGGTGCTTAACGCAATCTGGGTGGCCTGGCTTTCGCGCGCGAGCCTGTGGTTGGCAATCAGCATTACGCACAAAAAACTGCCCACAAGCAGGGCGACCACGCCGCCCACCTGCTTGATGCGTTCCCAATCAATATCCTTTTCGAGCCGCAGACTGCCCCAGCGCTGGGCCATTTCCAGCAGGTTGGTGTAGGGGATGCTCTCGTAGGCTTTCTCAAAAATCCTGGGGAGTTCTGGCCAGTCAGACCGAAAGGCAATTTGCGCCGCATAACGCAGATCGGGCAGCCGGGTATGCCTGAGGTCGTTGCGCTCGCCGTTGGTCAGAAAAAAACTGACGGAAACAGAAAGGCCCACCACAGCATCGTAGCGCCCTGATCGCAGGCCATTAAGGGCATCGTCCATGACTTGCAGGGGAACCACAATGGCGCTGGGCACGAGTTTTTCCAACTGGATTGCCACGCCGGGGTATGCCAGCACGGCTACGGTTTTTTTTGCCAGATCACGGGGGCTGGTAATGGAAAAGCCCGCATTGGCCCTGGTGACCACATCCAGCGGCAGATAGAACAACAGGCTGTGCTGGTGCGTATTTTCGTGCGCAGGCGGCAGCTTTTCGCTGAAGGGCACCACATCTATCAGCTGGGTTGCCAGATCTGTGCTCAAGTTTCGGGTAGAAGCTTCGGGATGGGGGACAATTTCCACGCCCAGAATCCCTGCGACAGCCCGCAAAATATCAGCGCTGATGCCGTCAAACTGCCCCTGCTTATTGGTAAAGGCGAGCGGTGCTCCGTCCTTAAGAAAACCAACGCGCCAGCGCGAATGCGTTTCGAGCCACTGGCGTTCATGCGTGCTGAGGTTCAGGGGGCGGCGTACCCTGTTTATTTCCCGCATGGCGGGAACGCGCACCCAGTACTCTTCCAGGGCAATGAGTTCCGCACGGGGGATTTGGGCCATGCCCTGTTCCACAAGCTCCAGGGTATCCATATCGTCTTTGCGCACGCCGGGCCGGAGGGTATCCTCCAGCAGCGGGAAAGGCTCGGTGGAAAACTTTTCGTTGAGCCCCAGGCGGTCGATGGCACTGATAAGCGGCAAGAGCGGCCCAGCAACGCCTTGAGCCAGGCCGCCGCCCACAGCCATGATCATGTCCTTGAAAGATGTCAGCGACAAAAGACGCAGGGTGGGGTAGCGGGTGCGCAGATGCGTTTCAAGGATGGTGCCCTTGAGGGTGGCGATGACCGGTGCCGGGGTGCTGTCCAGATCAGCGTTGGCGCCCGAAGCCATAATGATCACGCCGCGCGAGGGAAAGAACGCTGGGCCGAAATCCAGCAGCAGGGAGCGGGTGGTGGTGCGGAAAAGCCCGCCGTGAATTTGCGATTGACCGGAGCGGACATCGGCCAGCAAGTCAGGCCATTCCCCCATGCGAAATTTGACGTCTCGCCCGACTTTTTCGCCCCACAGTCGCCAGATATCCACAAGCAAGCCTGAGGGTTCGCCGAACATGGAAACAAAAGAATAAGGCTCGTTTTCACGGGGAAGGGAAACGATGATCGGGGCTTGGCTGTCTGCTGCCAGAGCGGGGGCAGGAATTGCGGCGGTCGTAATGGATGCGATCGCCATAAAAAGCAATATTCCAGCAATAAAGCCGCGCATAGAATTCCTGGGCCGTTGGAGTTGCGAGTCTGTCAGGCTTGCCAGCAGTTTCAAAATATTATTTCAAAAAATGCAGCATCGCTGATTGGAAAATATTCTCCTAGGTTAATGCAGTGAAAGTGAAGGTGTGTCAATGGCTTGCCCGGCATCAGCGTGAGGGCGGGCCGGGCAAGCCATTATGTATTGCGCTATTTATTTCTGTGTTTTCATTTCATGAATAAGATTTTGCAGTACTTTTGACTGCTGCGCAAGTTCAGAAACGGCACTCGATGCCTGTTCCATAGCCTGAGCTGTTTCAGCAGAAATTGCAGAAACCTGTTCAACAGATTTGTTGATTTCTTCACTTGCTGCAGATTGCTGCTCACTTGCAGTCGCAATTGACTGTACCTGGTCGTTGACCTGTTCGACAAGGTTGAATATCTGGCTCAAGGCTTCGCCGGAGCGTACGGAAAGATCTGTAGCGCTTTCGATGGTTACGGCAGCCTTGTCCACGTTGGCAATGTTCTTGCGGGTGCCTTCCTGAATGTCGCGGATGGCCTGTCCCACTTCCTGCGTGGCGGCCATGGTCTTTTCCGCCAGTTTGCGCACTTCATCGGCCACAACCGCAAATCCGCGTCCGGCATCGCCAGCGCGGGCGGCCTCAATGGCGGCGTTAAGGGCCAGCAGGTTGGTCTGGTCGGCAATGTCGGCAATCACGTTCATGATCTGCCCGATGCCTTCGGCCTGCTTGCCAAGGGCGTTCATGTCTTCCTTGATGGCCAGCGACTGATCCCGGACTGTTTCAATGCCCTTGACTGCATCGCTGACAATATTGGAGCCCTCAAGGGCCTTTTGCTTGGTCTGGGTGGAGGCGTCCGCTGCCTGCTGGGCGTTGCGGGCCACTTCAAGCACTGTGGCGTTCATTTCTTCCATAGCTGTGGCGGTTTCGCGCACCCGGCCTGACTGCTCGTCCGCACCACGGCTCGATTGTGCAATCTGGGATGAAAGCTGCTGCGAGGCCGCTGTGACGATTTCCACAACGCCTTCAAGCTGACCGGCAGCATGCAGCATGCCCTCGGCCTTGGCCCGTTCTGCCTGAGCCTTGGCGGCGTGGGCCTCCTGCATGGCGGCCTGTGCTTCCTGCATGGCTTTTTGAGCTTCTTCGCCCTTGGCGTGCGCCTCAGCTATCATTGCTTGCAGGTTGGAAACCATGGTGCGCAAAGAATTGGCCAGCACGCCGATTTCGTCCTGCTGGTTCACCACCAGTTCCCCGCTGAAATCGCCAGCGGCAACGCCTTCGGCGTAGTTCTTGGCCCTGATGAGCGGCCGCGTGAGCGAACCCGCAAAGAACCACAGGCAGATTATGCCCAGCAAGGCCACGCCTGCGCCGACCATGATCTGATTGAATGCATCGTTTTTAGCGCGCTCGTTGAGTTGCGCTTCAAGTGCGTCGGCATCAGCCAGCACAACATCTCTGGGCAATCTGACAAGTACTGACCAGAATTTGCCGGAGCGGCCAAGCTTGACCGGGGCGTATGCCACAATGGATTTGCCGTCCAAACTAAGCCCGGCAAAGGCCTTGCCGTCACGCACATTGGGCATGATCTTGTCCGCATTGGGCAGGCCGTTGCTCAGCGGTTTGCCCACCATGGAAGCATCGCCGCTGTTGGCAACTACCAGTCCATCGTAGCTGACAATAAATACATCGCCAGCGCCACTGTATATTTTGGCATCAACATCTTCTGCCATCTTCTGCAAGAAGGTGAGGCGCAGGTCCGTGCCGGAAACACCAAGGAACTTGTTGTTTTCCTTGACGGGCACGGAGATTGTGGTCAGCCACTCCGTTTTGCCCTGTACGATGTAAGGGAAGGGGTCAAGCACACTTTCCTTGCCGGTTTCCTTGGGGCCAAGATACCAGCCGCCCTTGCGCACGCCGTTGGCGTGTTTGGCCTGGCTTTCATATTCCACCAGAGCCTGGCGGCTGATCTTGCCCGTTTCATCGCGGTTCCAGTACGTGATAAAGCGGCCAGAAGCATCGTGAGCTTCCGTATTGGCGTACAGAGCGTCCATACCGTCAAGGGCGTTTGGTTCCCATGCGGAATATGAACCCAGATATGTGGGGTTGTTATCAAGGTTGGCGCGCAGGATTTTTACAAAAAGATCGCGCAGGTGTTCGCTGCCGATATTGGCGCGCAACACCTCGAAGATTTTTCCTGTTGTGCGGGCAGTGTCAATGTTGTCCTGAAGGGCAGTTTCCACAACGGAAGCTCTGTCAGAAACCAGCGATTCAAGGGACGAAATGGCGCTTTTTTCCAAGAGCTGCGAAACTTGGTCGGAAACAAATCCCTTGGTTTTATTGGTGGAATACAGCCCGAAAGCCATAAGTATGGCAGCCGTGGCGATCAGCCCAATGCCCGCAGCCAGCGCAATTTTTTGTTTGATGGAATGCATTATCCTTGCCCCCCTGAGATTGGCGTCGAAAGATCAGCGCGACGATTGAATCCTGCTACCATGAACAAAATCCTTATCTTATTGAGTGAACAATCAGCATTAAATGCTATACAGTTATATTATCGGCTGATTATGTAATAAGATTAGGGCGAAGAATATTGCTTGTAAAGAATGTATTTGGCTGATGCTAGTTGTAAGGGTGTGTAAAAAAATTAACGAAATCGTATTTGTAATTAAATTATTTAATAAAAATGAATAAATTGGAGTTTTGTTTGTAGTAAATGTAGATTTAAAATTCTGAAAAAATATTGTGAATGTAGAAGCTGTATAGTAGCGACATAATACTTGGCAACAGTGCGGGTTTTAACATTTGGGAATTGTTCTGCTGTGGCACTTTGATTCATTTTTGTATCACGCGATATCGCGTCATCGGAGGAAGGCGGGCCAGCATAGCAAAAAGCGCCGACAGAGCCAGCGCTTGGTGTGTTGATCTTGTCAACGCAAACGAGAAGATGGAGCAGGCTAGATCCTTGCTCGCGAGGGCATATGGCGAGAAGTTTTTTGTACCTCAACCCGCAGCCCTGTCACCAGCGGGGGCAAACTCCGTAAAACGGGATTTGCCCGAAAGGCGACGGCAAAACAGGAGGCAGGTGGTTGCAGCAGGGGATTCTGCACGGGGCGAAGCAGCCCTGCCTAAGCGGCTTCACCCTGAGCCTTCATTTCAGCGATAAGGCCTTGCAGTACCTGTGATTGCTCCAGCAATTCGGAAACAGCGTGCGAGGCCTGTTCCATGGCCTGGGCGGTTTCCGCAGAAATGGTAGCCACCTGCTCCACAGACTGGTTGATTTCCTCACTGGCGGCGGACTGTTCTTCGCTGGCAGTGGCGATGGACTGCACCTGATCGTTCACGTGTTCCACAAGGGTGAGAATCTGTTGCAGTGACTCGCCTGATTTTACAGAAAGAGTGGTGGCGCTTTCAATAGACGTCGACGACTTGTCCACGTTTTCAATATTCTTGCGGGTGCCTTCCTGAATATCGCGGATAGCCTGCCCTACTTCCTGCGTGGCGGACATGGTTTTTTCCGCCAGTTTGCGCACCTCGTCAGCAACCACGGCAAACCCGCGCCCGGCATCACCCGCGCGGGCTGCCTCAATGGCCGCATTGAGGGCCAGCAGGTTGGTCTGGTCAGCGATGTCGGCGATCACATTCATGACCTGACCAATGCCTTCAGCCTGCTTGCCAAGGGCGTTCATGTCTTCCTTGATGGCCAGCGACTGATTCCGGACAGTTTCAATGCCCTTGACCGCATCACTGACGATATTGGAGCCTTCAAGGGCTTTTTGCTTGGTCTGGGAGGAGGCGTCCGCTGCCTGTTGGGCGTTGCGGGCCACTTCTAGCACGGTGGCGTTCATTTCTTCCATGGCTGTGGCGGTTTCACGCACGCGGCTGGACTGCTCGTCAGCGCCACGGCTGGACTGTTCGATCTGGGCGGAAAGCTGCTCGGAAGCTGTGTTGACAATACCCACAACGCTTTCAAGCTGGCGGGCGGCCTGCAACATGCCCTCGGCCTTTGCCCGTTCTGCCTGCTTGCGGGCAGCTTCTGCCTCAAGGGTCGCTTGCTGGGCTTTTTTCGACTCTTCCGCTGCCTCCAGGCCTTTTTGTTCGGCTTCGGCGATCTTGGTCTTCAGCGTAGCTACCATGTTCTTCATGGCGCCAAACACGCCCTGTTCTGTGCGGGCCGGGTCAAAGCGCGCGTCCAGATCACCACCAGCGATTGCCAGAGCCAGCTTTGAAAGTGAGGCGGGTTCATCGCCCAACTGGCGCAGCATGTTGCGGGCCATGGTAAAGCCCAGCCCAAGGCCCACCAGCACTGAGGCAATAATGCCAATAATGGTGATAAGGCGTGAGGTTTCATACATGCGCGTGCTGCTTTCGTTCAACTGGTCTGTGCGCATGAGCTTGAAATCAACAATCTTCTGAATGTCTTGCGCCATTGCCGCCATTGTTTGCCGCGCCTGGGTAGTGGATAGTTTCTGCGCCTGTTCGTTCATGGCGGCATCGCTCGTTTTGCCAAGTTCTACAACTTTATCATGTACGGCAAGCCATGCCTGGGCAGATTGCAATACTTTGTTGCACAAAGCATTGCCCTCGCCCGAGGTGAAATACTTGGGCAGAGTTTGCATCATGCCTTCAAATACCTTGCGTTCTTTTGCAAGAATATCAAGATATCGCTGAATTTCTGCATCCTCATTGGTCAGAATGATGTTTTTTTCTTCCCGGAGGATTCTGAGCGCGCTGATATTCATTGCACGAGCCGCATCAAGCCCTTTGACGTGCATGCTATAAAGGGTGTCAATGTCATCTGATAGCTTGCTAAGGTTGCTTACTGCATACATACCAACAGCAATAGTAAATAATGAAAGAATCAGTGACAGGCAAAATAATTTTTGCATAGTCGTAAGTCTAATCATTTTCCCCTCCGCGTCAGGGACGTGGTTGGTTGTGTGTGTAATCATTTGGGGGAACGCTTGTTAATGCAATTTCATTCGGCATATTTCTGGTTTATCATAGGGTATAGTACAAAAAATTTTTCAATTGTAAATGATATTACATATTGTATGCAAATATTTTATATATGATAGTAATCAATATTATAGAGATGTTGCGTAAGATGAGTTGTTTAAACAGTGTAGACGACTGATACGTGAGCATGCGGATATCTTTGAAAAAACTGGATTTGAGGTGTTCGCCAGAGTATGGAGAAATATTTGCCCGGCGGGGGAGAAATGTACGGGCTGCTTGACATATCCTTGCAAACCACGGCAAACTGTTTTTGCCAGAGCTGGGTACCACGCGTGGCGGCAGCAGCCGTATTTGCGCGGGCCAGTGGCGGAGGCCGCCCCTGAGCCTCTCATAGACATGATTACTACGCCGAACCTGCTTCGGGTTCCGGTGTGTCGATAAAAAGGGTTGTCGGCAGCATTGGCTGCTGGAAGCTTTTCCTTTTTATTCGCGAAGGTTTCCCCTTCTTTATTCCCCGTCATTGCGGCGCATTGGCGCCTTTTTTCCGCAAACGCGTGAGTGCCGTTTTTGCGGCTTATGCCGTTTTGCGTGTTAAACCGGGTGTTTTTGTAATGCCCAGTAAAAAGAAGGTATTTCCATGGCAGACATCAAGCTTGTTCGCCCCTCCGCCGGTCAGACTGCCGTTATTCCCAGCGCGCCCGATGCCCGCATGGTTCTTGATTTTTCTGCTGACCAGGTCAGCATTGAACGTCCGCAAGGTTCCGACAGCCTCTTTTTCCGCTTTGACGATGGCGCAGCCATTGAATTGCAGAATTTTTACACCCAGTACAACAAGGACGACATTCCCTCATTTGAGGTTGACGGTCAGCTCATTGCGGGTGCGGATTTTTTCAACGCCTTCGGGCCTGACCTTGCCCCTGCCGCCGGCCCTTCGGCATCGCCCACCCGCAGCGGCAGATACAGCGATTTTGCCAACGCGGGGCTTGAAGACGGCGTAAACCACCTTGACGGGCTTGATTACCGTCTTGGCTTTGGCGGCGATACCCAGCCGAACATCAATCCTTACGCTTCGTCCTTTCTCACCAATGCCGCACCCACATTGTCCACTGGTGGTGCAGCCATTGCCATTGGCCTCACGGAATCCGCATGGGACGGCAAAACCGCCAGCGCCGCACCTGTGGTCAGCCAGAGCGGCTCATTTTCTGTGGCCGACCCGGATGGCGACAGCCTGACCACCACCGTGAGCATGGGCGGCAAGGTTGTAGCGGTCAGCACCGCTGGCCCCACGACTATTGAAAGCGACTACGGTACGCTTGTTATCACGCCCAAGGGCGGCGGCAGCAATGTCACCTTTGAATATACCTACACCCTCAAGCAGGATCCCGACAGCCCCACAGACAGCCTTGCTGAAGGCGAGAAGCAGGCCGACAACATCGTCTTCTCCATCAGTGACGGGCAGGGCCATACCGTGACCCAGCCCATCAATGTTGTCATCACTGGCAGCAACGATGCGCCGGATATTACGGGGGTTGGCTCTACGCTGACGCTCAAGGAAGGCGGAGTCTACGCCGACCAGCCTGTGGGGGACAAACTGCATGCGGATGAGCTGAACGGTGCACCCGGTGTGCAGGCTATCCTGAGCGGCACGATTACGGCTCATGATCCCGACCACGGTGCGCAATTGTATTTTGGCCTCAAGGATGTGAACGGCAATCTGCTGGACATGACCAGCGTCAACGCTGACGGCACCCTCAAGGGCACGTTTGTGATCGGTTCTGTTAACAATCCTGACCATACTACTTCCGATGTGGTGGTGACGGGCATAGCCGAGCAGGGCGGGCAGATTGTCATCAGCACCAATTATGGCGATCTGGTGCTGGGAAAAACCAGCGACACCACGGCCACGTATACGTTTACGCTGAAAAACGTCGATGGCGAGGGGGCCACCAACAAACTGGCCGAGGGCCAGCAGGTCAGCCTGAAGTTTGAGCCCTATGTGCGTGACGAGCACGGCGCTGAAGACGGCAACAGCTCAACCCTGCGGGACGGCACCGTGGCGGGCAACGCCATTGTTATCAACATCCTGGGCACCAACGATACGCCCACCATTACGCAAAATACCTGGAACGGCCAAAGCGGCAGCACCGCCCTGAGCGCTACCCTGACTGAAGCCAGCGACAGCACCGCCCAAAGCTCTGTGACCGGCACGATCATCGGGCATGATGTGGATAATGGCGACTCGCTGCACTACGGTCTGATCCAGCCCGGCAGCGACACCATGCACGGCAAGGTGTATGTGGTGCTTGCCAGTGACGGGCATACCTTAACGACCACCACGGATGCATCCACCGCCGCCACAGCCAAAAACTATGTGGGCGAATTCACTCTGACAGAAGATGCAGACCCCACCAAGGGCGCATCCTACAAGTTCACTCTGTACAATGATTCGCCCGCCGTGCAGGGCATGCAAGATGGCGATTCGCGGGATGTTTCCATCGGTCTGGTGGCACGCGACAGCTTTGGCGCCTATGTGCAGGAAAGCGTCAGCGTTACCGTCAAGGGCGCTAACGACACGCCTGTCATCACTACCGCACCGACTCTCGCCGCAATGTCGGTGGTGGAACTCGGCGTCAAGAATGTGCATGGCGACCCCAACGAGGCCTTTGCAGGCACGCCCAAGGATGCGGATTCTGGACACAGCTTTACTGTGACCGATGTGGACAATAACGACACTCAGTCCGTCAGTATCGCGGTGAAGGAATTGCCGGGCGCGGCTTTTAAGGACAACCATGACGGCACCTATACCGTCACCACGCCCGAAGGAACGTTTACGCTCACGGCGGGTGCCGCCGTTGCCAATGATTCCGGCAGCAGCAAAACCTACACGTATTCCTACGAGCTGAACAACAACGCCAGCGAAACGCAGGCCCTCCATCAGGGCGAAACGCGCAATTATACTTTTACGGTTACTGTCACGGACAGCAAGGGCGTGCATGTTGATCAGGCCGTCAGCCTGACCATCACGGGCACCAACGACCAGCCCCAGTTGACCATAACTCCCGGCGACTCCGGCACACTGAAGGAAGACGCTGCCACAACCACCTCCGCAGGCACCTGGGCCGTGGCCGATCCTGATAACGATGGTGCCAGTCAGACCCTCTCCATTGCAGGCATGGGACAGACCGCCAGCGGCTCAATGAATATAAACAGCCATGCTGGCAACCCCGTTTCCGTCGCAACGGACTACGGAACATTGACCCTGAAGTCTGACGGCACCTATACTTACGAGCTGGATAACAGTAAGCCCGCCGTGCAGAAACTTGGCGAGGGGCAGTCGCACACGGAAAGCTTCACCGTTACCACCACAGATATCCATGGAGCTAACCACTCCCAGGCAATAACAGTGGTTATTAACGGCACCAATGACAATCCCGTCATTGGCAGCTCCGCTATCGCTGTTGACGTGATTGAAAAGGGCGTGCAGGGCAGCCATGACCCCGCCCACTCCAATGATCTTTTCAACGGCACGGTTGCGGCTCAAGGCTATGTTACCGCCACGGATGTGGACGATAACGACAATTCTGGCGGCAAACCCGAGCTGACCTTCAGCGTGGCCGCCGGAACCGGCACCACGGTGGACAACAGTGGAACCAACAGCGCAACAACCGTAACCACCAGCTACGGCACACTTGTTATTGACCCCAAGACTGGCGCTTATACCTACACGCTCGACAACACCAAGGCCGATGCGCTCAACGAAAACCAGAAAGTCACGGAAACCTTTGTGGTCAAAGTGGCGGACGGGCATGGCGGCTCAGTAACCCAGCCCATTACCGTGACCATCACAGGCACAAACGACAGGCCCGATCTTTCCCTGGCAGCACCGAGCGCCGGTTCCTTTAAGGAAGACAGCGGCAGCTATCAGGCCAGCGGCACCTTTACTGTGGCTGATGCCGATGCTGACGGCACGTTCAAGGGCAGCACCAACGGCGCGGCCAACCATAGCTATGCCATCGCTGGCGGCACCTCCGGCGGTGAAACCACTACCGGTACGGCCAGTGTGGATCCAGGAACTGGCGTGGCTACCTATACGACCAAGTTCGGCGTTCTTACCGTCAATCCGGACGGCACCTACAAGTATGATCTGAACAATGGCTCCAATGCGGTGCAGAATCTGGGCGAGGGACAAACCCATACCGAAACCTTCCAGGTCAAGGTGACGGACCTGCACGGCTCCACGGACACGGAAACCGTTTCCTTCACAATCACGGGCACCAATGATCAGACCCTGATTGACAAGAACAGCGGCACCCTGACTGTCAAGGAAGCGGGCGTGACCTCTGAGGCTGACCCCACGCATACGGGTAGTTCTTCGGGCATATCTGGCTACAACAACTGGGCTGCTGATGGCACGAAAATTTCTGTGCCCGATCCTGCCAATCCGTCGGAAATGAAGGCTGCTCCTGCCGTAAGCACAGGTTCGTTTACCGTGACGGACAGGGACACCAGTGATGTTCTCAAGGCTACGCTCAGCGGCCCATCGGGAGTAGATCTGAGCGGAATTCACGAAATGAATGGCAAAGGCACGTGGACCGTCAATGATACCTACGGCACCCTGACTGTTATTGGCGTGAAAAACGGCAACACCAGCGATGGCTCGGAATCGATCACCTATTCGTACAGTTATGCAGTAGATCAGTCCAAGACTGAGAGCTTGGCCCAAGATCAGACCAAAACTCTGGACTACAAGATTACTGTCACGGATAGTCACGGCACTCCTGTGGAGCACAATATCACCATCAACGTGCAGGGCACCAATGATGCGCCCACCGTGACGGGCCAAATCCTTACGCTGAAGGACGACGGACGGCTGGACGGCGGGAACGCTCATATGCCAGCAGATACGGCAACGCCAACTGCCCATGGCAACAGCTATGCTGCTTCGGTTGAGGGCGAGTTGGCAGGCAAGGATTCCGACACCGGAGCCACGTTAACGTATGGCCTTATCAACTCCACTGCTGCTGCCGACCTCGATGCTTATAAGCATTTGGGCACGGATTCCGGCGAGCTTTCGACAGGTACCGTGGCTGGCACCTTTGTCAAGGATGGCACGACCCAGACCACGACCATCGGCGCAGACATGGTTGCGAGCACTGGCGCATATCCCGGCACTGGTGGCGGCAACGCCACGGTTATCAACGTCTACGCCGCCGGACAGCCGCATACGGCGGATAACCTCTACGGCACGCTGTACCTCAATGAAGCCACCGGGCAATATACCTTTACGCTGGCTACGGGCAGCAGCGTAGTCAACGCCCTTGGTTCCGGCGACAAGCTCACTCTGAACTTCCAGGCCGTGACTGTGGACGAACACAACGCGTCTTCAACGCCAACTATCATCCCCATTGTCATTTACGGCACCAATGACAAGCCCGAGCTTACACTCGCCTCTGCCAACCTTGACGTCACCGACCAGACTGCCGTCACAGCCGCTTCCGTTGATGGTAATATCACGGTTAAAGACCCCGACGATGTCGTCACTGGCCCGGACACAACAATAAAATTTGGTATCATGGCGAATGGCGTGACTGGCGATGAAGGTACAACACCAGCCACAAGCACATCAGTGGATGGCAAATACGGTACGTTCAACATTGATCCTGCCACTGGCAAGTATACCTACACAATCGCTAAAAATAATGCCGACGTCATCAGTCTTGGCAAGAACGAAGAGCATTCCGAGACCTTTAAGGTGGCAGTGGTGGACAAGTTCGGTGCTTTCGACATCAAGGAAGTCACCGTGACGATCCACGGCCATGACGATCCCACCATCATCAATACTGGCTGGGTCACGCCCAGCAATGCTGTGGTGGAGTCTGGTGTCAACCCGGTCACCAGTGCCGCTGCTGCTGCCAATGCCGCCAAAATGCAGGACGGTAGCGCTGGCGTACGCACTGCCACTGGCTACATTGGCGCGCATGATGCCGATACCACGGACAACAACGCTCTCGCCTCCGCTGCTGAAAGTGCCAAGCTGCACTATGTTATTCAGGTGGGCGGCAAGAACTGCGATCTGAATGCCCTCATGGCTGGCACAGGTCTGCAAACGGGCACAGCCAGCATAGATGCCGATGGCAAGCTGACCCTTACGGGTGGTTCTGCCAGCACTCTTGACGTGGGGCAGGCCGCCAAAGATGCCAGCGGCAATATTGTCATCAAGCTGGAAAACGGTTCGCTGACCATCTCCAAGGATACCTCGCATACTGACGCCAACGGCACGTCCGTGTTCAAATACGTCTACACTGTGGACAATACCGATGCGGATGTGCAGGAAAAGAACTTTCATGAACACACAGAGGACAACTTCTCAGTAGTCGTTCATGACACTACAACGCATACGGACGTGGTCACGGCCCCAGTTTCCATACGCATTGAGGGCGCCAACGACAGGCCTATCATTACACAGGCTCCTGCCGTCACCCTTTCTGAAAGCGATGTGGATTCCACGACCGGGCGGGTAGAACTGCTGGATTACGAGCAGACCGGGGGCGCAGCCCAGACGGTATCTTCGGGGTTCACCTTCTCGCTGGTAAAATCCACCACTGACTATTCTGGCGACATGCCAGTTCAGCAAGGCACATACGGTCGCCTGATCATTGATCAGGCCACTGGCGAATACCGCTATGAGCGTACAGAAGACCTGACATCACTTGCCAAGGGCAGTTCCGTTACCGATACCTTCTATGTGCGCGTCAAGGATGCCGACGGTGCGTATTCTGAAATCAAGCCCATTGTCATTACCATCACAGGTGAGGATGCCGCAGGCAAGCTGGCTGGCAACGCCCTGACCGTCAAGGAAGACGGCGTTACAGGTTCAATCCAGGGCATTCTGCACTATACCGAGGCTGACAAGCTGGGCGCCAACAAGGCGCAGCCTGTTGATGCCAGCGGTGGAATACTCGCTGCCGGGGTTATTCGCGGGCATCTTGGGGTGAATGATCCGGATACCAATCTGGATGCCGATGGTCATGCCCTCAAAAACCTCACCGCAGGCGCGGAGAAAGATAGCTACAGCACCTACACATACAAGACCCTGTCCTATACTGACGGCACGGGTACGCATGATGTTGGCGGCAGCGGCAATGCCACTGCCGGGTATGACTACAAGGTTGGCGACTACGGCACATTGCATGTGAACGGGGATGGTTCCTATACCTTCACGCCTGATACCAGCAGCAAGGCATTCAATAGTCTGGCCCAGAATGAACATGTCAGTGTGAACCTCGACATAACCGCCCACAGCGACAGTGCTTCGCACGGTCAGTCCATTGATGGCTCTCTCAGCATTACCATCACCGGCACCAACGATGTGCCGGTGGTGGATATTACGCAGGGAGCCTTTTCGGTAGACAAGTATACCGACAGCTTCACGGGCGTTGAAAACAGCTCCGCCCAGTTTACTGGAGCCATAACCGGGGATACGGCAATAGACTACCTTGTGACCCACCAGAATCTGCTCCAGAAGTATGTGGAGCAGGAAGCTAAAGAGATTATTGATAATCTCAAAGATCACGGAGGGTTGCTTGCTCAGGGATTTATAGCCCTGGCTGGTGAAGCCAATGCTATTAAAGCTCTTGTTGATATGGCCAGCGGCGTCAACAGCTTCTTGGACAAACTTGGCGCGCTGGATGATATCCTCAAACTGGCCGGTCGCACAGACGACATCACCAGCTTCCTCAAGGGGGAGCTTGCCGGGCACACTGTTGTTGTGGACAGCGACGAAACCGCGGTTTGGTCAAACTCCCACGGCGGCGATGTTGTGGTGCGTGGTATGCTTAACACCAAAGACATCGTCAGCGATGTGGACCATGGTACCAAATTGAGCTTCTTTGCCCTGGAAGAAGACAATAAGGGAAACACCACAGGCAATCTCACACAGAGCATAAAGGGCGAATACGGTACGCTGGTAATCCATTCTGATGGTTCCTACCAGTACGTGCTGGACTTCAACGGCCAGGAATATAAAGACTTTGCCAAAGGACATCCCATTGGCGGGCTGGCCAGTGAGACCTTCAAGGTTTATGTGCGCGACGAAAACAACGCTGTGGCAGATAAACCCATTGAGCTGGTTATCAATGTAAAGGCACCATCGCTCGGCGATGGTGGCAGTGGTAGCGGCAGCGTTGGTGATCTTGATATTCAGTCGATTGATAATGTTAAGGTTCAGGAGGACGGCACTACATTTGCCAAGGGCAGCGTACTGGATGAAAAAAATTCCCACCACCCCCAATACGATTCGGGCTTGTGCCTCACGGGCAAATATACAACTGTAGACGCTAATGGCACTACTCCATTACATGCTGAAAAAAATGTCAGCAGCATTCCCACGAAGTACGGAACCATCACACTTCTGCCCGACGGTTCCTATACGTATACGCTGAACAACGACAGCTCCGAAGTGCAGCAGCTCCGGGCTGGTGATAGCATTACTCAGAAGTTTGAGATTACCAATGGCAGCGATTACAAAACAATCACCATCACCATCAATGGCAGCAACGACAAGCCGTACGTGGTTTCGCAGAACGATACCGTGGCCCTGGAGCAGCATGCGGACGGCACCTGGGCGCAAACAGACCCTTCTGGCTCCTTCACCCTGGCTGATGTTGACAAGGGTGAAACAGACAAGCTTGAACCAACCTCGTATACGGTTACGGGCAAGCTCGGCGGCATATTCACTGTCACCAAGGGCAGCAACGGCAATTTCTCCTACACCTATGCGGCTCCCGCTGGCGGCACGAACTACAGCGGGCATATGGAAGACAGTGCAACGCTGACTCTTTCCAATGGCAACACTGTTGGCGACAAGGTGGATGTCAAACTGTCCGCCGATCTTAATTACGCCAACGACAAGCCCAGCGCCCCTGTGCTGGTGGCTGGTTCTGATGTCGCGGTAACGGAAGATTCCCCGGCGGACATGGTGGCCAAGGGCTCCATTACCGCTACAGATCCGGACGTAACCGCGACCGGTGCGCCCAAGGATGCGCTTAGCTTCGCCATTGTAGGCAGCGACGGCAAATCCACGGGTATGGTCACGGACAACGATTATGGCACCCTGATCATGGGCAAGGATGGCAAGTACGAATTCCATCTCAATACCAGCAGTGAGGCTGTGCAACAGCTTGGCGACGGGAAATCGCATGAAGTGACCTTCACGGTTCGCGCGAGCGATGGACATGGCGGCTACACTGATGCGCCTCTCACCGTCACCGTGAATGGTGTCAACGATGCCCCTGTCATTACCCTGCATGCCGATGGTTCCAGTGTGGCTGGTTCGGGCGCGGCCCTCTTTGTGGCCGACGGTCAGGCAAACCTGACAGTCGGCGGGACGGCAGTGACGTACGATGTTGATGCGGGCGACAGCCTCACGCTCAACCTCAACGGGCATGCCATCGCATCTGGCAGCACTTCCGTCACAGAGGCTGTGTACGCCTACAGGGATGCCTCTGGCTGGCATACGACAAGCACCTCGTCTGGCACGGTGTACATGGGCCTGCTGGAACTGAACAAGGACGGCACCTACAATTTCCAGGGCGACAAAGGCGGTATTGCGCATCTTGCCCAAGGTGAAACCCTGACCATCGACGCCACAGTCGGCGTGAGCGATGGTAGCTTAACGGATACAGCAAAGGTTGCCGTCACCGTCACGGGCACCAATGACGCCCCCAAAATGGAGGCCTTTGATGCAGGTGCAACAACGCTCACAGATAATGGCTCTAGCGCTCAGACGCTTTCGGGCTCCATTACCGCCTCAGATGTGGATGGTGATACGCTGACCTACTACATCATGTCTGGCGGCAAGTATGTGACGGAACTGCATGATGGGCACGGCACTCTCAAGCTTGTGGGCAGCAGCTATACCTACGAGCTTGATGCTGATTACGCTAAGAACCTCGAGGCCCAGGGCAAGGATGTTGCAACCGCAGGCGGCTCGTTTACCGTTGTGGCTGTGGACAAATACGGCGTTGAGGCCAGCCAGACGCTGGCAATCACCCTCAAGGGCGTGAACAACGACCCCACCTTCACCGCGCCCAGCCTTGCCATTGTGGAGGGGGCAATCCCTCTCACCGGGAACCTGGGTGCTGCGGACGTGGACACCAACGATGCCGGACTGCTGACATACAGCATTGCCTACGGCTCTAGCAGCGCCACGGCTTCCGGTGCAACAAATGCTGTTGTGGAAGGGCACTACGGACAGCTGACCCTGGATGCCTCCGGCAACTACAAATACACCCTGACCAACCACGAACTGGCCCAGGGTGCGAAGGCCACGGAAACCTTCACCGTTATAGTGAATGACGGGCACGGCGGCACGGTAAGCCATGACGTTGTTGTCAACATCACCGGCACCAACGATGCGCCGGTGGTAACAGCCTCGACCTATAATGCGGCTACGGAAAGCGGAACATTCGCATTCAGCGATGCAGATGTGGCGAATGCCCACACCCTGTCGGTCAGCATCGGCGGTGTTTCTGCAAATGTAGTGAAAGACTCTGGCGGCGCGTATGTTGCCCAAACCCAGATCGGCAACTTCACGTTTACGCACGACGGTACAGACACATCGGGTTCTGGCCAGCAATGGAGTTATACCTTTGTGGCTGATGCCACCCTCGCTGCCAGCATGCGGGAGGGTACGCATACTGACTACACTGTAAAGCTTGGCGTTAATGACGGAATTGGCGCGGTGGATTCCAGTGTAACTGTATCGGTAAATGGCACCAACGAGGCCCCCATTGCGGTAGATGTGGATAATGGGCTGCTGTTCGGGCATGTCACAGCGATCAATAATGAGCACTCCGATGTGTTGGCATTCCAATCCGATGCCAGTGGAAGTCACCTCGGCACCATGCATATGCATACTGACGGCAGCTATGAATATGCTCTTGGCACGGCAGAAAGCGCTCTTGGCACTCTCCGGAATGCTTATGACTCTTCTTCCGATGGGCATGTGCATGACCAGTTTGGCTTCAGCGTAACCGATGGTCATGAAACCAGTACGGAGGCCACCCATTCCGGCAGCTTGAGCATTGATCTGCACGATGGCGCGCAACTGGATGCCGCTGGCGGGCAGTTGCTTTTTGCCAATGGAAACCTCACCGGCACCGAGCATAATGATGTCATCCTTGGCGGTAGCCATGACGATATCCTTTACGGTGGCGGAGGCGACGACATCCTCTACGGTGGCGCTGGACACAATGAATTATACGGCGGGGACGGCAACGATACCCTTTATGCCGGTAATCAGGGTGACCATCTCTACGGCGGGGAGGGCAACGATCATCTCTACGGTGGCGCTGGCAATGACTTTCTGGACGGCGGAGCCAATACTTTCGCCATTGATCACGGCGGCAACCATCTCTATGGCGGCGCAGGTAATGATGTGCTGGTCTTCCATCAGGGCGACACCATCGATGGCGGCGACGGCACAGATATGCTGGTGGTCAAGGGCGGCAGTGTGGATGCCCTGTTTACAGGAGCGGAACACGCCAAGGGCGTGGACGGAATCACAGGCGTGGAGGTAATGGTCAGCACCTCCGGCGATGCTTTGAACAACCTCACCGATATGGCGGAAATTGCTTCCAAAACCGGGGTTTCCATCAGCACTGGCAGTGACGGCAGCACCGCTGTGTCATTTGATGCTTCGCATACATGGACAACCACTACCCAGACTGCGAGCAATGGCACCGTGTGGGATGTACACAGCACAACTATAACTACCGACAGCGGGAGTGAAGCCGTACAGGTTGCCGTGCAGCATCTGACGACCAATCAAGGCGGCTAGGGGCGCGTCATGTCCCTCTGAGCAGTAAATAACAGCCCGCCCGCATTCTCCTGTGAGGATGCGGGCGGGCTGCATTTCGCGCCCACAGGCGCGTACTATTCAGGCCGTGAAGCTGCTTACAGCCCCAGATCGCGCAACAGGTTGGCCACAGCCATGTTGCCCATGGTTTCCGTGGCACCTGCGGTGGAGGATGAGCAGTGCGAACCCATCACAAGGTTGTCCAGTTCATACCATGCCGCATCAGCCGGGGGTTCCTGTTCAAATACGTCAAGGCCCGCGCCGTAGATGCTGCCCTCTTTCAGGGCTGCCAGCAGGGCGGCTTCGTCAATAAGCCCGCCGCGCGCGGTGTTGATCAGCACGGCTGTCTTTTTCATGCTTGCAAGGCGCTGGGCATTGATGAGGTTGCGGGTGTCATCCGTCAGCACCGTGTGCAGGGTGATAAAGTCGGCCTCGCGGCAAATGCGGTCAACATCTGCGCGTTCCACGCCTTCCTTGGCGGCCCAGACATCGTCCCACACAACATCATGGGCCAGAATCTTCATGCCAAAGCCCTGTGCGCGTTTGACCACGCAGCGGCCAATGGCCCCAAGGCCGATAATGCCGATGGTTTTGCCGTACAGGTCAATGCTGGTGATCTTGCCCCAGTCTTTCTGGCGGCAGCGGCGGTCGATAAGCCCGGCTTTGCGGGCCACCATGAGCATGAGGGTCAGGGCGTAGTCGGCCACGGCATTGCTGTTGGCCCCCACGGTGCGCGAAACTGCGATGCCGCGCTCCTTGCAGGCCGCAAGGTCGATATTGTCCAGCCCAACGCCGTATTTGGCAATGGCCTTGAGGCCGGGGGCAGCGGCCAGCACCGGGGCGTCCATGGGGTCAACGCCAAGAATAACGCCAGCGCAGTCGGCCAGTTTTTCCTTCATCTGCTCGGCGGAGAGAATGCCGCCTGTGTCGTTGCGTATCACTTCCAGCCCGGCCTGGGCCAGACGGTCAAACAGCTCGGGATTGGTTTTGCCGAAAGAACGGGGTGTTACAAGAATTTTCACAAAAACTCCTTGTGCGGATATGGCAGAATCTGGGCCGGGAACCGGCGCATACAGCCTTACTATTCTGCGGGTATTTGTCAACGCGCGCGGGTAAACGAAAAAATGTCGGAACGACGGCAGCCGAAGGCCAAGATGGCCGCTTGCTGCCGGGCCGCAGCCTGATCCTGATTCGTGGTTTACCCTCTCAACGCGCAACAGCCGCCGGGCAGTACCCGGCGGCTGTTCCTCTTCGTACGGCAAAGCGTATTAAGCCTGCACGTCCAGCTTTCCGCCAATGCCCTCGGCGGCAAGCCCTTGGCTGCGCATGTTCTGCTCCATTTCAGCGCCCTTATCAATAGTTCCGTTGATAAGCGCGGCAGACATGTTGGCCTGAATGTTCAAAGCGCTTCTGGCCAGGCTTACGTTCATGCCCATCTTCACATCGTCCATGGCTTGCTCCTTGGCCGCTTGTGCGAACCTGTGCATCCATCTGATCGGCAAAAGCGCAAAAAACTGTAGGGCAAAAATACAAAAGCAAGACCAGCCGTGATTATGGGCGTCAGATGCGCGGCTGGCTTCAGGTCATATTCGCCTTGGGGTCAGTCCTCCCCTGTTCTTCGCCTTCAAGTTCCTTGAGCTTTTTCCACACGGTCACGCGGCTGATGCCAAGAGCGTCAGCGAGAGCTTTTTTGTTGCCGCCGTGCTCTTCAAGCGAGGCCTCAAGAATGAAACGTTCCATCTCTGCCATGGTGCCGCGTGGCACCTGCAAAACATCATCCAGAGGGTGGCATGGGCCAGACATGCCCTGCCGCAGGCAGTGCCGCCGCATGATGTCTGTAATCAGCGCGTCAAAGTCCTGTTGCTCGTCATAGAGGGTAAACACGCGCTCCAGAATATGCTCCAGCTCGCGCACATTGCCCGGCCAGCCGTGCGCTGACAGCGCGGCAAGCGTTGCATTGTCAAATTTGAGGCGACTGCGTCCGGCCACGTGTTGATGGCTTTTTTTGATAAAATGGGCAATGAGCGTGGGGATGTCTTCCTTGCGCTTGCGCAGCGGCGGTATTTGCAGCGGCAAGATGTTGAGCCTGAAGAACAGGTCGCGCCGAAAAGAGCCTTCCTGCGCCATGGCGTAGAGGTCGCGGTTTGAAGCCGCAATAATGCGTACGTCAATGTTGATTACACGGTCGCCGCCAATGCGGAAGATTTCTTTTTCCTGCAAGGTGCGCAGCAGACGCACCTGCGTCGCGAGGCTCATTTCGCTGATTTCATCCAGGAACAGCGTCCCCCGGTGGGCCAGCTCAAACATGCCCGGCTTGCCGCCCTTGCGCGCTCCGGTAAAGGCCCCTTCCTCATAGCCAAAAAGTTCGCTCTCCAGTAAGTGCTCGGGCAGGGCCGCGCAGTTCAGGGCCACAAAGGGGCCTTTTTTGCGCTCGCTGAAATTGTGGATGCTCTGGGCAAAAAGCTCCTTGCCGGAACCTGTTTCTCCTTCAATGAGAATGGAGGCGCTGCTGCGGGCATAGCGCTTGGCTTCGGCCACAACCGGGCCAAGGGTATTTTTTGAACCGATGATGTCTGAAAAATTGTATTTTGCCACCAAACCCTTGCTGGCAAGCTGTACGCGGGCCTCAGCTTCGATTTTCTGGATTTTGGAAAGTTCCTGAAAAACAATGATGGTGCCCTGATCATGCTCGCGAACGCGGATAGGTACGCGGTTGACCACAAGGGTCTTGCCCTTGAGGGGCAAGACCTTGTCCACGGTGTATTCGCCGTTGCCGAGCATCTGCTTGAGTTCCGGCGGCGTTGACGGGGCATCAATGTCCATGCCCACCAGCTTCTTGCCGTGCAGGTCAAGCATCTGCTTTGCTGGGCGGTTGCAGATGGCAATGGTTTTGTCGCGATTGACGGAAACGATGCCGCTGAGAGAATAGTTGATAATATTGTTCAGGCGGCGGGAGCGTGTACGCTCCTTGATGTGCTGGTCAACAATGTTGCGGGCGGAAAGCACAGCCTGATGCACGCTGTCCTTGCTGGAACGTATGAGATAGTATGGCAGGCCGTACTGTGCCGCCTTTTCAATGACGCATCCGCCAAATCCGACAATGGCAACATCTTTCAGCGTGGGAAGGCGGGCAATGATACTGTTGAAGTCCTGCTCGTTGCGGTAGATGACCTGCCGGAAATTTTTAAGCCGCGCAAAGGCCGCCAATGATTCAATATCAACGCTCAGATTGCTGTCGTAGGTGATGCAGAGCAGGTTCTGATGACGCTCTGACGCTTCGCGCAGGGGGGTGACGATATCGTTGGCTGTAATCTGGATGGGCACCACAGGTGTTTTGACCATATGCTGGATGGCAATGGCCGTTCCCGCCTGGCTGATGATGACATCGTAACGGTTTTCCACCTCAAGCGCGTGGAGGTGCCCGCTGTTGTAAATGCCGCCATCAAATACATCCACCTCAACGCCGAACTGGCCTGCGGAGTGGCGCACAAGCTGGGCCATTTCACCATAAATGGAAACGCAAAGAATACGCGGTTTGAAACTGGCTGGCAGCATGGGGGCCTCGTCATCTGAATGGTTCGCACATGGCGTATGCGCCGGGTGGTGTTAAAAACATAAACCTCGCTGTATGCAAAGTAAACATGAACAGCATGAAATATTGAATGAATACAGCAGGTATTGAAAAAACACAGGCCAAAACCTGTCTTGCGTCAGTGCCGCTTTGCCCTGCCATGCAAGCAACGCAAGCCAGGAATGTCTTGCACCGTTTATGCCGTGATTATCTCGTATATTCTGTTCAACGACGCAGTCACGGCAAGGATTTCACAATAAAATCCATGCCGCGACTGCGTAATAAATCCGACTTGCGTACCGGATACGCCGGAACCCCGTTATTTTATGAGGCCGAGCATTTTCCAGTAGGGTATGCTGATAAGAAAGGCCACTATACATATGGCGGTATAGGCAGCCGAAAGTTTAATCATGGCTGAGTGCCGCGCCATTTTGCCCTGTGTGCCGAAATGGGCGCAAAGGTAAATGGAGTTCATGTAGCTCAGGTACCAGATATCGCTGCCGGCAAAGGTGACCATGCAGGCGATCCAGGGGTTCATGCCGTGGGCGATCATGATGGGCGGAAGAATCAGAACAAAGATGGCCGAGGCGGACGTGAGCGACACAATAACCAGTTTGACGAGCGAGGCCACAACCACCAGGGTCACAATGAACAGGGCGGGTTCGGAAATCACGTTGGCAAGAAGGGGCTGCAGCTCCGTACCAAGCCAGCGGTCAACCTTGAGAGACTGGATAACCGAGGCCATGTTCAGGATGCTGCCCACGAAAACAACGGACGACCAGTCGATGCCCGTCTTGAAATCATTCTTGTCCATAACCTTGAGCAGCATGAGCACGCACATGGCCATGAGGGAAACTTCACCGGCAGATATCTTGTGCAGCGATTCGGTCATCCACATAAGCAGGGTGACAATAAGTACGCCCATGCACAGCTTTTCATTACGGGTCATGGGTCCGAGCTTTTCAAGCTGGGCGTTGCTGTAGCCTGCGGGCAGGCTGACTTTTTCCTTGGGCTTGTAGCAGGTCACGATAAAAAGACCCATGCCGAGGAAAACGCACACGCCATAGGGCAACGACCACAAAAGCCACTGCAGCCACGTAACGCCGCGATAAGCCTCGGGCAGCATGCCCACCAGCACGTAATGGCTGAACGAGCCGCTCATGAACATGTGGCCCATGAGGATAAAGCCCACATAGCATGCGCCGAACAGGCCGTTGGCGGCGTTGGACTTGCGTTCAATGCCAAGTTCATCGCTGATGCCCATGGCAATGGGCGAAGAAAGCGTGGCCTTGGCGTTCATGCTGGGAATGAGCGGCCCGATCACAGTGCCCGAACCAATCAGCCCCCACACCTGACCGGCAAAACTGGCAGGGAACAGCTTGAGCACCCAGAGCGAGATGCGCTTTAAGAGACCTGTTTTGCCTGCCACTGCGCCCAGGGCGAATGCACCGACCATGATCCACCAGCCGGAGGTGGAAAACGTGGCAAACGCTGTTTTGAAGGGCACGCACTTGAAGGCCGACCACAAGATACACATCATCAAACCGGTGACAAATTCTGGCACGATCTCGGTGATCCACCAACCCACAGCCCACACGGTGATGCCAAGAGCAATCATGGTCTTTTCGTTCAGGCCTTCTGGTGGCGCTTGCAGGGCAACCCAGATACCAAGGATGATGGAAAGAACAGACCCCGCAAGGCGAATGTTCTTGACCAGATTCCCTTTGTTTTCAGCAGCTATTTCAGCCATGACACTCCCTCTGTGTAAAAAAATGGAACGGCCTCAGGGCAAAAAAATGAACGAAAAATTAAAAACCCCGGAGCAGACCGGAAATGCAAAAGAGGCGCAAGCAACCCAACGTAAAAATATCTTTTGTTTCATATGTTGAGCGTCACTTCAGATACAACCACAATAACGCTCTTGCCGGGCTCTAGTGCGCGCATGCCAAACACAAACAACCAGTCTGTTAAACGCGTTTGAGATATCCACAGAATCTCTTTATGCGCTTTGTTTTTGATCCCGCTTTGGGCCGCATTTGCGCCATGGGTATCGTAAAAATATTGTTTGTTTTTCAGCTAACTGCAATGTGCCGTGCGCCAGTGTTTTTTTGCGCTAACTATGTCAATAAGCAAGCTAAATGTTGCGTTGTCAGCAATGCGCCAACAGGCCGGAACGGTATGTCGCTCGCAGGGGCAAGGCGGGGATCCGCCTTGCCCCTGAGGGGGCTGCTTGATCTACAGGGATTGGGGTAAGCAGCGCGACACGGGTGCACCTGACTATTCGTGGAAGGTATGGAAACCTTCTTCCTTGCGCAGTACGCGCAAAATTCCGTATGCCAGCGCTTCCAGCTCGTTTTCTCCCGGCAGCACCATGACCTCGCCGAGGAACTGTATCCGGGGCACCACGCGGTCAATGATGTACGAGGAGTTGGCCAATGCGCCGGTAAGCACAACAACATCCACCTTGCCGTTGATGACCGCAGCCAGCGAGGCAATGTGCTTGGCAACCTGATAGGTCATGCCGTCGTACACAAGGCGGGCTTTTTCATCGCCTTCGGCAATGCGGCGTTCAACCTCAAGGGCGTTGTTGGTGCCAAGGTAGGCCATCAGGCCTCCCTGACCGCGCGTGCGCCGCGTGGCTGAATGGCGGTCAAACTTGCCCGAAAAGCACAGGTCGATGAGCTGCCTGTTGGGCAGGCCGCCGGAACGCTCGGGCGAGTAGGGGCCTTCCTCATCAGTGATGACATCAATCATGCGCCCCTGATGAATGACCGTGGCGCTGATGCCCGCACCCATGTGGCTGACGATGATGTTTTTGTCCGCCAGTTTCCAGCCCTTGCTCGCGGTGGCCTTGATGGCCATGGCACGCATGTTGAGAGCATGGCACGAGGCCTTGCGGCGAATTTCCGGCAGGCCGGAGAGCTTGGCGATGTCTTCCATCTGATCCATCACCACGGCATCATAGATGTAGGAGGGGATGTTCAGCGGCTTGGCTATTTCGTGCGCCAGCAATGCACCGAGGTTGGAGGCGTGGTCGTCAATGGGGCGGTGCCGCAGAAAATCCAGCATGCCCTCATCAACAAGATACGCGCCTTGCAAGAGTGGGGGCAGTTTGCCGCCACGCCCGGCCACGGCGGAGAGCTGGTGCAGGTCAAACTGCTCTTCTTGCAGCGCCTTCAGTATGGCATCCAGCCGGATGGGAAACTGGGCGACGTTGCTTTCAAACCCGCGCAGGGATTCTGCCGGATGATCCACTTTTTTCTGGAACAAAAGCTCATGGTTCTTGTAAACGGCAATCCGCGTGGAGGTGGAACCGGGATTGATGGAAAGAACGGTATAGTTGGTTTCCGCCATGTCATATCCTTGTGGAACGATGTAAAATGCTCTTGCTGTTATGGGCTGCCGCGCCTGATGCGCTGAGCGGCATTGCAGCGCGGCAGCCTGAAACCCTGCGAGCAGGTGGCTACCCCGCGGCAGAGGCCGCAAGAACCATGGTCCTGAACTTGTCTTCAGCGCTCGCGGCGCGGGAATTGAGCACCACCGGCACCCTGCCGCCCACCACTATGCCTGCGGTCAGCGCGTTGGCCGTATGGCGCAGGCACTTGATGAGCACGTTGGCGGTGACAATATTGGGGCACACCAGCAGGTCAGCATCACCAGCAACGGGGCTTTCATAGCCCTTGGTGGCGGCTGATTCCGCGCATACCGCCAGATCATAGGATATGGGGCCTTCAATCAGGCATCCGGTGATCTGGCCGTTCTTGTTCATTTCTTTCAGCGCGGCGGCGTCAACGCTTTCAGGCATTTTTTCATTAACGGTTTCCGCAGAGGCCAGTACCGCAACCTTGGGATTATCAATGCCCATGCGCGCAAGGGCATCCACCGCGTTCTGGATAATGTCGCGCTTCTGTTCGAGCGTAGGCGCGATGTTGATGGCGGCATCGCACAGGGCTAGAAGCTTGGGGTAGGTGGCAACCTGCACAATGTTCATGTGCGAGATCAGCCGCCCGGTGCGGAAGCCGGTTTCTTCCTTGAACAGACCCTTGAGAAGAATGCCGGTCTGGATCAGCCCTTTGAGAATAAAGTTGGCCCGGCCTTCTTTGACCGCCATGCCAGCCCCTGTGGCGGATTCCTGCGGCGTGGCAGTTTCAACAATGGGATAGGCATCGCCCGGCAGGCCTATGGCCTTGAGTTTCGCTGCGATATCTTCCTTCTTGCCAAACAGCAGCGGCTCCACAAGGCCCACTTCAACAGCGTGCCGCACAGCTTCAAGCACATGCTCGTCTGCGGCTTCCACCACAGCCACCTTGCACTTGTGGGCTTTTTGCATCACTGCTGCTTCAAGTTCGTCAAAGCTCTTGTATACCATGACTGACTCCGGCCTGTTATTTTTCCAAAACTTCAATGGCAAAGTCGGGGCAGACCATCATGCATGTGCGGCAGCCTATGCAGGCCTGCGCATTGACCGGAGTCATAAAGAGATAGCCAGCCGCATTGTATTCCGTGCCGAAGTCGTAAACAGACTTGGGGCAGAGTTCCTTGCAGTAGCCGCAACCTTTGCAGAGCACGGCGTCCACGCAAACTTCAAAAGTTTTCTTTTCCTCGCTCATCAGTTTCCCCCCCGGGCGGCTTGGGCAGCAGCAGCGCCCCGCCTGATCACTTCCATGTTAATCTTGGCCACTTCGGGTTTGCCCTTGCGCTCGGCGATGCTCAGCAGCGTGTCCAGAGGCAGTGCACCGGTAAGCGCCATGGCCGCTCCAAGACCGGCAAGGTTGGCCGATTTGGGTGCGCCCAGCTCGTGGGCGATCTCGGTCATGGGGATGCCGATCCAGTTGCTCAGCTGGCGGGGTTTCATGAGCGAGGTGTCGTACACAACAGGGGCTACGGCATTGTCGTAACGGGTGCCCACAACCTCGTTCAGCGCAATGATCAGATTGGGTTTGACGACCTGCTGGAAAAGGATTTCCGCATCATCCATCAGCACTTCGGCGCTGATAAAGCCGCCGCGCTGCGAGATGCCGTACGACTGGGACTGCACCACGTTGCGGCCACCCAGAATAGCGGCTTCAGCAAGGAAGGACGCGCAAAACACAAGGCCCTGCCCGCCGGTGCCAGCCATGATAAATTCATACTGGGCCATGCTACTTTCCTCCCTTGGCGGCCGTGATCACCGCGCGCTCGGCCTCGTAGCGAGTGTTGAAATCGTGAACGTCCTTGTCGGCGATGACGCCGGTGACAAAGTAGCCAAGATCCGCTGCGTTCTCGATGGAATCAAACTTTGCCTGGGAAACGGCCTTTTCCTTGAGATTGCGCAGCATATCCACAGGCTGCTTCATCTTGTTGCGGGGGCCGAACAGGGTGGAGCAGGGGCTCATGGCTTCGATAAGCGAAAAGCCTTTTTTCTGGATACCGGCAACAATGCGGTTTTTGAGGCGCATGCCGCTGGTGACGGATTCGCGGGCCACAAAGTTGGCCCCTGCGGCGCGCACCAGATCGCACACGTCAAAGCCGCGCTCGGGGTTGCCGCCAACAGAGGTGCTGGTGATGGCTCCGTTGGGCGTGGTTGCCGAATACTGGCCGCCGGTCATGCCGTAGTTCAGGTTGTTCACAATGATGGCCGTAAGGTCCATATTGCGGCGGGCCGTATGGATAAGATGGTTGCCGCCAATGGTGGTGCCGTCGCCATCGCCCATAAGAACGATGACGTGGAGATTGGGGTTGGCCGCCTTGGCGCCGGTGGCGAAGGTGAGGGCGCGCCCGTGCGTGGTATGCAGGGCATTGGCGGAAATATAATCATCGGCCTTGCCCCAGCAGCCAATGCCGGTGACGACAAGAACGTCTTCCTTTTTGAGATTCAGCTCGTCCATGGCGCACAAAAGCGCGTTCAGGACAATGCCGTTGCCGCAGCCCGCACACCACATGAGCGGCAGTGCTTCTTTGTTAAGAAGCGAGCGTGAAATAGCCTGTGCCATTGTATTTCTCCTTTACTTCAAGGCGGCTGCGATCTGGGCCGGGGTCATGATGCTGCCGTTGTAGCTGTTAACCCCAACAACCAGCGATGGATCCGGCACATACTTTTTCACTTCTCCAGCCAGCTGGCCGGAATAGTTCATTTCAGCAACAACAATGCGCTTGGCCTTGCGTGCGGCTTCCCGCACTTCCACATCGGCAAAGGGCCACAGGGTTTGCAGCTGGAGAACGCCAACCTTGCCGCCGCTGGCATTTGCCTCTTGCGCGGCACTGCGGGCCGCACGGGTGACTACGCCGGAAGTAATGATCAGGGTGTCGCAGTCTTCTTTACCGAAGTAGCGCGTCATGACGATCTCATCACGGCCCTTGGCAATCTTGGTGTGCAGCTGGGCGACCCTGCGTCCGGCATTTTCGGGCGTATTGCAGCTAAAGCCGTTTTCGCCATGCATGGAGCTGGTGACATGGAAAACATAGTCGCTGCCATAGCGTGCCAGAGGAGCAACCGCGCCTTCATCAAAGCAGAAGGGCTTGTAGTCGGCGGGTGCGCAGGTGGGCTGGCTACGGTCAACCACCTCCACTTCACCCTGGTCAGGAATGACGACGTTTTCACGCATATGGCCGCAGACTTCTTCAGGGGCCATGATGACCGGCACGCGGTATTTTTCGGACAGGTTGAAGGCCTTGACCGTCAGGTCAAAGCATTCCTGTACCGAGGCCGGGGTCAGCGCGATAATTTCCTGGTCGCCATGCCGTCCCCAGCGCAGCTGCATGATGTCGGACTGGGCCGGTTTGGTGGCAAGGCCTGTGGATGGGCCGGAACGTTGCACGTTCACTACCACCACAGGTACTTCGCCCATGGTCGCCATGCCGAGGTTTTCCTGCATAAGCGAAAAACCGGGGCCGCTGGTGGCGGTGAACGACTTCACGCCTGCCAGCGATGCACCCACAATGGCGCCCATGCTCGCCAGTTCGTCTTCCATCTGCATGAAAATCCCCCCAAGCTTGGGGAGCTCGCGCGAGGCGATTTCAGCAATTTCGGACGAAGGGGTGATGGGATACCCGGCGTAAAACCGCGCTCCTGCGTAGAACGCGCCTTGGGCTATGGCGGCGTTACCCTGGATGAGCTTGCTTTGTTTTTTCATTGCCTTTCTAAACCTCGTTTCCGTTGTGGTGCCACCAGTAATTATTCTGCCATTGCTCAAATTGATGTGTACTGCTTTGTGCAAAACAACTTCATTTGTCGGATGTAACGGCATTAATTGCAGTTGTAATGGCTGTAATTCTCTTTTTTATATGAAAAATACAGGCGCTTGAGAGTGTATTTTTCTGCCATTATCCAAGAGTTGCAGTTTGTAGTTTAGCAAATATTGTGCCAAAAAATTGATTGCTACACTGCGCTGAAATTACTTCTCTTTTTTCTAAAGGCTGGATTGTTTGGTTAACTATGTTTTCGGCTGTGTTGCGAAAGTTAACGTTGTGTACCGTTGCGAAGTATTGGGCTGATCCGTTATTTCCGCGGAAAAATTAAATAACAGGGCGTTATGAATATTCTGCGGTTGACTGGATCCTGTTTCCCCTGCGGGCATGCTCGCTGTGCAGATGGCTCAATCAAAACAGCAAGCATGCCCGCAAGGGATGCCGCGTAGGGGACGCGGCATGGCCCTGTTACAGGCCATATGCCTTGGCAAGCAGTTCGGCAGTGTGCAGCACGCGAATGTTTGCGCCGCGGTGGCTCAAACCGTCGATAAGCTGCATCTTGCAGGCAGAACAGCCCGTGGCGACAACATCCGCCCCAGTGGACAGAATGTCGCTGGTTTTATCCGCCAGAATCTGCTGGGACAGCTCGTAGTGGGTGGCGCTGAACGTGCCCGCGCAACCGCAGCAGACATCGGGGCGGCTCATTTCCACAAAGCGCAGGCCGGGTATGGCGCGGATGAGGCTGCGGGGCTGCTTGGAAACGCCCATGCCGCGCACAAGGTGGCAGGCATCGTGATAGGTCGCCTTGAGGGGGACGTTCTGCACATAGGGCGCAGGGCCAAGCTTGATGAGGAAGTCGGAAAAGTCGAAGACCTTGTCCTTGAATCCTTCCCACGCAGAAAGCGCGTCGCTGTTTTGCAGCACCTCGCCGTATTCCTTGCTGAGGGCCGAGCCGCAGGTGGCGCAGCCGGTGATGACGGCGTCAAAGCTGCCGCGCGAAAGGATGCGCGCGTTGTTTTCAGCCAGCAGGGCCGCGCCGTCAAAATCGCCGGATGAAAACAGTGGTGTGCCGCAACACTGAAGGTTGTCCAGCAAATGCACTTCCACGCCGTTGGCAACCAGCACGTCTATGAGGGCCTTGCCTGCATTGACATAGACATAGTTGAGCATGCAGCCGGGGAAAAAGGCCACCCGAGCACGGGCGGATCCCTTGGGGCTGCTGACGGCAGGCATGATCTTGCGCAGCGGCTTGTCGGCCAGGGCCGGGACAACGCGGCGTAGGTTCAGCCCTGCGGCGGGGATGGGAATGCGTGAAACCTTGCCCGCGCCGTTTTCCGTATTTTTGAAGAGTATGGACTGAAAAGGTTTGGCGTGGCTCAGGGCCATATCAAACAGCCGACCCTTGGTGACAGCTTTGAAGGCGATGCTCTTTGCGGCTGGCAGCTGGCCTTCTTCCGCCATCTTGCGGCGTAAGGCCATGATCAGGTCGGTGGTGTTGACGCCGGAAGGGCAGATGGCCTTGCAGCGCATGCACAGGGTGCAACGGGCGGCCAGTTCCATCAGTTCCTTGGTGGGCTTTACCGTGCCGTCCGCCAGAGAACGCAGCAGAAAAAGCTTGCCGCGTGAAGAATTGGATTCTTCGTATGTCTTGCCGTAAACCGGGCAGATGGTGAGGCACTGCCCGCAACGGGTGCATTTGAGGGCGGCTGCTTTCAATTCGTCCAGGGACTTGCTCATGCCTGGCCTCCGAAGATGCAGCCAGGATTCAGGATATTGTTGGGATCAAGAGCCTTTTTGATGGCCCGCATGGCCCCGACCTGAGCTTCGCCCAGCTGCTTGGTGATGTAGGGCGCTTTTTCGCGGCCCACGCCGTGCTCCGCAGAAACTGTCCCGCCCATCTTGATGATTTCGTAATGGAACTCGGAACGGGCCTTGGCGGCTGTTTTCTTTTCTTCATCTGAGTTGAAGAAGAAGTGCGGATGAATGTTGCCGTCGCCCGCATGGCCCTGACAGCTCACCTTGATGCCGTGCTTCTTGCCCACTTCAAAGAGCATGTGCACGGCCTGGGCAAGCTTGTTGATGGGCACAGCCGGGTCGCCGCCCAAACGTCCCTTTGCCACGCGTGCAAGGGCGGGCAGGCCGGAACGCCGCGCAACCCAGAGCTGCTCGGCTTCTTCTGCGGTTTCTGCCACGTGAAAATCGACCATGCCCAGCTGCTCGCACACCCGGCGGATCACTTCCACCTGCGGCTTGAGGGTGGAAACGTCGCCGTCCACTTCGATCAGCAGCATTGCGCCCGCATCCACGGGCAGACCGGCATGGGTGTAGTCTTCAACAGCGCGGATCAAAGTCTGTTCCTGAAATTCCATGATGGAGGGCACAACGCCGCTCGTCATGATTGCAGAAACAGCCTTGGCGGCGTTTTCAATGTTGTTGAAGGCAACGCGCATGGCGCGCTTTGCCTGCGGCAGGGGAATGAGCTTGAGGGTGATTTCTGTTATGACGCCAAGCGTACCCTCAGAGCCAGTGAACAATTGGGTCAGGTTGTAGCCAGTCACGTCCTTGATGCACTTGCCGCCCGCACGGATGATCTCGCCCGAAGCCAGCACGACCTGCATGCCCGTGACGTAGCTTTTGGTGGTGCCGTACTTGACGCACTGCAAGCCGCCTGCATCGGTCGCCACGTTGCCGCCGATGGAAGAAAACGTGAAGCTGGCAGGGTCCGGCGGGTACATGAGGCTGTGCGCGGCAGCAGCTTTTTTGATGTCGGCAGTGATGGCGCCGGGGCCAACGACAGCCATCAGGATTTCCGGCTCCACAATGATGGAGTTCATGCGTTGCAGCGAAATGATGATGGAATAGTCGCTTTCAGTAATGGCGTTGACGCTGAGGCCGCTTCCCTGTGAGCGGGTGACCACGCTGATTTTGTGCTCATTGCAGAAGCCGACGATTTTGGAAACTTCTTCGGCGGTGACGGGCAGTGCTACCAGAATGGGCAGAAAGGCTGATGGGGCCGCCCCGCCAGCATTGTAGGTGTAACAAACGAGGTCTTCCTGCTTGGTGAGCATGTTTTTTTCACCGATAAATGAAGCGATATGTGTGCGAATATCCTCTTTTGTCAGCATTTTTTCTCCTCGCTAACCGCATTGGCGCGGTGTGCAAAATTGGGGTCTTCCAAACGGCTGCCGATGGCATGAGCGTCCAGCAAGACCGCGACAACATATTCAATAAAATCGCGGACACTCCGCGCATAACTTGTCTGTTTTGACGTAACCTGAGCCGTCATTTGCCGAGAGCTTGCGACGCTTGTTACGATAGCTCATGGCTAAGCAGCAATCATGCCACAAGGAATATAATTTTATTTTTTAATTAGTTAGATGTATTTTTATGAAATTCTGCTGCACAAAATCCCCAGTGCCCGTTTATATTGCGTACGCGCTGGTTGCAAAACTTAACACGGTGTGAATCGAAGCTAATAATGCCGCGCGGCTTTGCGTGTGGGGTTGCTTGCCGGTGCGGCGGTCTGTGGCTGGAGCTGCTCCAGCTCGTGGCATTCTGCACCCAGCCTGCGGGCATGGCAGCGGCACGGTTGCCATCTGTTCGTCTGCTCATCTGCCAACTTGCCGGATTCGGGCAGACACGGCAGAAGGAAAAAACGCTGAAAACAGTTTTGTGGATTAAGGCTGCGGCTGCGGGCTTGCTTATGCCCGGAGCGTGCTTACTGAATAACAACGGGACAGTGTTTTTTTAGGGCACGTAGCGTATGGAATATTTCTTCTGCATGCAGCTTCTTTGTGAGAGGATGGTGGGTGGTTTGAAGTACGGAACGCCAGCTTATGTTAAAAGTTTTAACGAACGGCCTGATTTATCATGTATTCTTTGGAGCGGCTCTGGCTGCCCATTGCGGCAGCGGGCAACTCCATGTAGACTTATAAGAATTACCGGGATGCCCGCAGTAGGTCTGAGCCGCCTGTGGGTTCAAGCGCAACCGAATATTTCCGCAGGATTTTGATATGAACAAAAAGCAGGACATCACCACGACCGGCATGCCCCTTATAGACAGCGTTGTTGAACGCCTCTGCCGCGAAGATTCGCTCAGCACCGTGTGGCACCGCTCGGGGCAGGGAGCGCCCATGCCGTCTTTGCCGGTGCTTTCTGAAATACTAGAGCGTCTGCGCGCGGCGATCTTTCCCGGTTATTTTGGCGCGGCCACTGTGCGGCGCGAATCCATGCGCTATCACCTTGCCGCCAACCTGGACAGCATCCACCGCCTGCTGGGCGAGCAGATCGTGCGCGGCTTCTGCTTCAGCTGCGAGGGGCTGGGCATTCCCTGCACCTCGTGCGAAACAGAGGGCCAGCAGGCGGCTCTGGCATTTATGGACAGCCTGCCGGAAATTCGCCGTCTGCTGGCGGGTGACGCCAAGGCCGCCTACGAGGGAGACCCTGCGGCCACCAGCCCCGGCGAGACCATTTTCTGCTATCCTTCGCTGCGGGCCATGTTTCACCACCGCATTGCCCACGAGCTCTACAAACTCAAGGTGCCGGTCATTCCGCGCATCATTTCTGAAATGGCCCACGGCACAACGGGTATCGACATCCACCCCGGTGCGGCCATTGGCGAGGAATTTTTCATCGACCACGGCACAGGCGTGGTTATCGGTGAAACCTGCATCATCGGGCGTAACTGCCGCCTGTATCAGGGCGTGACACTGGGCGCGCTCTCCTTTCCCAAGAATGCGGACGGAACCCTCACCAAGGGCAATCCCCGGCACCCCATACTGTGCGACAACGTCACTGTTTACGCCGGGGCCACGATTCTTGGCCGTGTGACAGTGGGCAAGGGGGCCGTCATCGGCGGCAATGTGTGGATTACTCAGGATGTACAGGCGGGAGCCCGCATTACTCAGGAGAAACCCCGTGACTAAAGGCCGCAAGCAGCTGCGCCGTCTGGCGCTGCTTTTGTCTTGCGTTGCCCTATGCGCCGCCTTGCTGAATCTTGGCGGCTGCGGCCTCAGTGTGAAACCCAAAGGCCAGGTGGTGACAGACGTCAGCGTGGGGCATTAACGCGGCTTGGGCCCCTGCCACAAATTGACAAACCCTGTCGTTCTTGCACGCTCCTGTGGCGCGCAGGAACGGCAGGGTCTGTTGTTTGCTTTTGAAGCATTGATCAAGGTTGCTGGCAGACTGGCAGGGGGTGCTTGAAACCGCGCAGGCATCAGGCCGTGCAAGGCGCGCCAGTGTAGGAAATTTCAGGTTCAGGCGGGCTGGCGCTATGGACATGCCGCCTCTTGCATGACATACTCCCGCCTTCATAAATTCTGGCCTTTCGCGGCGCGTGTTCCTTGGTGTGTTTTCATTTTGAAATGTTTGCTTGCCAGCAAGGCCTCCAATCTGCCTTCAGGGGTAACTTCCTGTAGGGCAATGATTGGGGCAACGGACAAGATACATTGCCTTGCAAACATTTTATGTGCGGATTTTTGCAACAATTCGTGCAGGGCAGGCAAGTTGCTCTAACGCTAGGCTTCCGGCGCAGGAAGGGGAGTTCGCATGGAATTTTTTACTGAAGTTGTGGGCACGAGCATCAAAATTTATGCGCTCATGACGCCCCCTGCCGTGCTGAGCGCCTTTATCAGCGGCACCAAGGGCTTTGATAAAAAACAAAAATCCAGGGTGGCCGCCAAAACCTCTGCGGCCATCTTTCTTATCGGCGTTACGCTGTTCCTGTTTGGCCCGCACCTGTTTTCGCTCTTCGGCTTCACTCTTGACGCCTTTCGTATCGGCGCGGGCGTGTTGCTTTTTCTTACGGCAGTTTCCCTCATGAACGATGACGGCAAGGATGCGCTTTCCGGCAAGGAGGGCGACATCAGCGTTGTGCCGCTGGCCATACCGCTTGGCATGGGGCCTGCCTCCATCGGCGCGGTAATGGTCATGGGCGCGTCCGCCACAGAGATGCATCAGGTGCTGGTGGGGGTGTTTTCGCTGCTGGCCGCTGCCTTTGGCATGTTTGTGCTGCTGTGCATGGCCGATGGCGTGGTGCGCGCCCTGCACCGCACGGGCATTGCCGTGCTGTCCAAGTTGACGGGGCTTTTGCTGGCCGCCATTGCGGCACAGGTAATTTTTACGGGCATACGGGCCTTTCTGGGGTAGAATATTTGTCCCGGTGCACGGTTCGGGCCAACAATGCGAACAGACGGCGAAAATTACGGATTTCGCCGTACTTTCTATAAGATGAACAGAATTTGGTGGTAGAGGGGTAGGCCGCCCCGGCTGTGGTTCAGGTCCAATCTGGGCACAGGCTCGGGGCGAGGCCCGGAAGCGATGGCCGCAAGCGGCTGTGCTGCAAAGGGCAAAGCAAAGAGATTAACGGCATGGGGGCTGCTGCCCCGGCGCAAAACAACTTGATATCTTGGGCGCGCGGTGCGGCAACAAGAGGAGGATGTCATGGGCATACTGGAAAAAATGTTTAATCCTGCGGCCAGAGGCAGTACGGTTCGGCGCGAGATACGGGCTGGCCTTACCAGCTTTATGGCCATGTGCTACCTCATTTTTGTGGTTCCCAGCATGCTTGCTGACGCCGGTATGCCCAAGGATTCCGCCGTGGCGGCCACCATCTGGATTACCGTCATTGCAACGCTGATCATGGGCCTGTGGGCCAAGTTTCCCGTGGGCGTAGCGCCCGGCCTCGGCATCACGGCCTTTTTTGCCTACTATGTTTGCGGCCCTGCGGGCTATACATGGCAGACTGGCCTTGGCGCTGTGTTCATTTCTGGCGTGGTCTTTCTGCTGCTCACCGTCACCAAGGTGCGCCAGCTTATCATCAACGCCGTTCCCATGGATCTCAAGTACGCCATCGTGGTTGGTATTGGCGCGTTCATCGCCTTTATCGGCATGAAGAGCTGTGGCCTCGTGGTGGCCAGCCCGGCCACCTTTGTGACCCTCGGTAACCTGGGCGACCCTAAAACCCTGCTTTCGGTGGCGGGCATCTTCCTCATCAGCGCGCTGCTTGCACTGCGCGTGCCGGGAGCCATGATCATCGGCATCGTGGCCATTGCGGCGGCGGACATGGTGCTGAACGGGCCACATATGCCGCAGGGCAGCATCATCAACACATCCCTGCTCCTGCCCACAGAGACCTTCATGGCGATGGACCTCAAGGGCGCGCTGCACCACGGCCTGATCTCCATCATTTTTACCCTGACCATGGTTGATCTGTTCGACAACATGGGCGTGCTCATCGGCCTTTCTCAGAAAGCCGGGTTCATTCGTGAAGACGGGCACATTGAAAATCTGGACAAGGCCCTGATTTCCGACTCAATCGCCACTATGGCCAGCGCCGTCATGGGCGCGACCACAGCCACCAGCTATCTTGAAAGCGCGGCGGGCGTGGTCGAAGGCGGGCGCACCGGGCTGACCGCCGTGACCATTGCGGTGCTCTTTTTCCTCACCCTGTTTTTTGCGCCGGTGATTGGCATGGCTCCGGCCTATGCCACGGCCCCGGTGCTGATCATCGTGGGCGCCATGATGATGCAGGAAGTGGGGCGCATCAAGTTCAAGGACTTTACCGTTGCCTTGCCCGCCTTTTTGACCATCATCAGCATGCCGCTTACCTTCAACATCGCCACGGGCTTTGGCTTTGGCTTTGTGAGCTGGGTCGGCATCAAGGTACTTTCTGGGCGTTTCAAGGATCTTAACGTGGTGATGGTGGTCATTGCCCTGTGCTTTGTGGTCAACTTTGCCCTGCGCCTCCACTAGAGTCTTTTATGGAGCAGCCGAGTCTTGCAAGGTAGCCTGCTCCAGGCTCAATAGCGGTAACGCATTGTGATTGCTGAACAGGCTCCTGTTCCGGCTGATGCCGGGCGGGGGCCTGTTTTTTGCGGAACCGCAGGGAGAAGAAGCACTGCTCCTTGCCTTTACTTTCGCATCAGGGCATACTTTGCGACCGAAAATGTAACGTTCACCAGCCCCAAGGGCACATGAGGAATATTCGCACATGGCAATGCTTCTGCAATCACAGCGCCCCCCCAAACCCCTGTGGCGGGAATACGGCGAAGCTCTGTTCGTCGCGCTTATTTTGGCTCTGGTCATCCGCACCTTTGTGGTGCAGGCATTCAAGATTCCTTCGGAATCCATGGTCAAAACCCTGCTTGTGGGCGATCACCTGCTGGCAAGCAAGTTTTCCTACGGCATCAAGATTCCCTTTACCCACTCCTACATTTACAAGGGGAGCGACCCGGTCAAGGGCGACATCATCATTTTTGAATACCCCAATGATCCCAGCGTGGACTACATCAAGCGCATCATCGGGACGCCCGGCGACACCATTGAGGTGCGCAACAAGCAGCTGTTCCGCAACGGTGAGCCGGTAAAGGAATCCTATATCCGCTTTACCGAGCCTGACCGCATCCAGCCGGTGCGCGATAATTTTGGCCCGATCACCGTGCCTGAAGGCAAGTATTTTGTCATGGGCGACAACCGGGACAACTCGATGGATTCGCGCTTCTGGGGCCTTGTGGACCGCAACGCCATACGCGCCAAAGCTTGGCGCATCTATTGGTCGTGGGGCGGTCTGGGTGATATCCGCTGGGATCGCATCGGCAAGGCCGTGCAATAGCATCTGGCGGTACCTTCTGCTTGCAGACGTAGAGGGGATTTGCCCGGTGCGCCTGACAGCAAGACTTTTGCGGCGCGGATAGATGCAACCATCCGCGCCGCTTATCATTTGCAGGGTCAAGGAGAGCGCATGGTTGTCCGTTTGAACAGCGGCGGGGTTGAGGGTGTGGATGCCTACCCCGTGGAACTGGAAGTGGACTTCGTGCGGCAGGGACTGCCCGGCTTCACCATGGTGGGGCTGGCGGAAACAGCGGTGCGCGAGGCCAAGGACAGGGTCTTTGCCGCCTTGCGGGCTTGCGGCTTCAAGCTGCCCCCGGCGCGGATTACGGTAAACCTTGCCCCGGCGTGGCGGCGCAAGAGCGGCGCAAGCTATGACCTGCCGCTGGCCGTTGGGCTGCTGGCCGCTGCTGGGATTATACCTGCGGAGCCTTTGCAGGGCATGTATCTTGCGGGCGAGCTTTCGCTCAATGGCGCGTTGCGCCCGGTGAGCGGCGTGCTGCCCCTGGCCCTGCTGGCGCGTGAGCATGAAGCCGCAGGCTTGGTGGTTCCCCCTGGCAACGGCGCGGAAGCTGCGGTGGTGCGTGGACTCAAGGTGTTCGCTCCCGAGGGGCTTGGCCGCTGTGCGGCCTTTCTGGCTGGCGCGGAGCCGCTTGAGCCTCTGTGCGAACCGGTGGCTGATATGCTCGAGGCTCCTGCCTACAGGCAGGATTATGCCGAAGTCAAAGGGCAGGAGGCTGCCAAACGCGCGCTGGAAGTGGCTGCGGCGGGTGGGCATAACGTGCTGCTCATTGGCCCTCCCGGCAGCGGCAAAACCATGCTGGCGCAGCGTCTGCCCACTATTCTGCCGCCGCTGGACTTTGAAGAATCCCTGGAAGTCACCAAGATATACAGCGTGTCTGGCAAGCTGCCGCCCGAGGCCGGGCTTATGCGTGTGCGGCCCTTCCGCGCGCCGCACCACACCATATCCGACGTGGCCCTTGTGGGCGGCGGGGGATACCCGCGCCCCGGCGAGGTGAGCCTTGCCCACCGAGGCGTTCTTTTTTTGGACGAACTGCCGGAATTTCGCAAAACAGCCCTTGAGGCGCTGCGCCAGCCTCTGGAAGGCGGCGTGGCTGCCATTGCGCGCGCCGCGCACAGTGTGAACTTTCCCGCTGCCTGCATGCTTGTGGCAGCCATGAATCCCTGTCCATGCGGCTATTACGGCGACCCCACGCACCAGTGCACCTGCCGCGAGGAACAACGGGTGCGCTATCAGTCGCGACTTTCCGGCCCCATGCTGGACCGCATTGACGTGCATGTGGAAGTGCCTGCTGTGGCTTATGCGGATTTTCGCGGTGCAGGCCGCGGCGCTTCGTCCGCACAGATGCGCGAACGCGTGCTCAAAGCCCGGGCAACCCAGCGGGCGCGCTACGGCAGCAATGGGCCGCGCTGTAACGCGGAGCTTTCAGGCGCGTTGCTTGATCAGCATTGCGCGCTGGATGCCGAAGGGCATGCCTTGATGGAGGCTGCGGTCAACCGTCTTTCCCTTTCCGCGCGGGCATGCGCCAGAGTGCTGCGCATGGCCCGGACCATTGCCGACCTGGATGATGCCGCCAGCATTGCCACCCGGCATCTGGCCGAAGCTGTGTCGCTCCGAGTGCTGGACAGGGGCTGATTCAGCAACATCCCACAAACTTTAAGAATGTTAACGCCTTGGTCAGCCCTAGTTTAGGTGAGACCTGGGGCGCGAAGTGTTCTTGACTAAATACATGACACGGTCATATATCAACCGAGGAATATATTTCCCCAGTTCTATATATGAGGTGTTTATGGAAAACGATATGTTGGAAAAATCGTACATCCCTTTTCAATGTTTGGTAATCAACACTCTTAACCGATTCAATGTGGAAGGCATCACCACCGCGCAATACGAAATTTTGGATGCCCTGGTCACGAACGGCAGCAAAACCACCACGGAACTGGCCACCCTGCGTGGAATTTCGCAATCTGGCACGTCCAAGCTTACCAAAAGGCTTTTGGATAAAAATTATATTGTGCAAAAGAAAAGCGGAACCGACAGGCGCAGTTACGACATATCAATCACTCCCGAGGGAAGAGATTTTCTTAACAGAGCGGAAAAATTCAGAAAAGAACTGCTGCTCACTATCGAAGCCGCCTTGTCGGAACAGGAACGCGAAACCTTTGCGACCCTTTGCCGCAAAATCGTAGCTTCGTCCGCCAAGGGAAAGGAAAAGGCGTAACCAATGAAATTTAGGGGCAATATCGCCATAGTTACAGGCGCTTCCACTGGCGTTGGCGAAGCCATCGCTCAGGAGCTTTATGGCCGTGGGCTTACAGTGGTTATAACGGCCAGGGACAGTGCGGCTATTGAGGCCACGGCACGGAACATGGATCCATCCGGACAACGCGTTTTCCCCATGATTGCAGATGTCAAAGACCATATTTCCGTCAAAAACTTGATTGATTCGATCATGGAACGCTGGGGAAGAATTGACTATCTTGTGAACAATGCGGGTATAACCGGGCCGCATGGCGTCTCCATATGCGATTATGATGTGGAAGACTGGCAGGAAGTTATCCAGACGGATCTGAGCGGCGTTTTTTATGGGATGAAGTATGCTATCCCCGCCATGCTCAGGAACGGAGGTGGCGCGGTGGTCAATCTTTCCGCCGTCAACGGCATGGTGGGGATTCCGGGGATTGCCCCTTACACTTGCGCCAAACACGGCGTTGTGGGACTGACGCAATCTGTTGCGCTGGAATTTGCAGAAAAAGGTATACGTGTAAACGCTCTGGCCCCAGGCTATGTTGATACCCCCCGGATGAAAGAGTTGCCGGAAAGCGTTCGGCAGATGATGGCGGAATCTCACCCCATGAAACGGATGGCGAAACCGGAAGAGGTGGGCAAACTGGCGGCTTTTTTGCTTTCAGATGAAGCATCGTTCATTACCGGCGGTTGTTATACTGTAGACGGTGGCTACACTGCGCAATAGCGTGGAACGTCTCTCCCCCCCGGTTTTATAAGAAAGGCCCGTGAACCTTTGTGGTTCACGGGCCTTCAAAATTTTCAGTTGGGCGGCTTTGCTTTAGCTGGCGTTGTTGGCAACGCGGCGGGCTGCCTGCCCATCGGTGCCATTGCTGCGCTGGCGTGCGACTTTTTCCACGTTTTTCTTTTTGTTTTTGGCCGTTTTGGTCGCCTTGGCCTGCTTGCTGTGGTTTGTGGCCTTGGCGCGGTGTACAGTCTGGGCACCCTCGCCCTGGTCGTTTCCGGCAAATTGATGGTATGCCTCGCGGGCATTCTTGCGGATGTCGGGGTGATACTTTTCGCGCGGCAGGGTGTCCAGAGCGGCCAGCACTGTGGGAGCCTCGCTGTTGCATACCTCAAAACCGGCATCCAACAGGCGGAAGGCTTCAATGCTGCGGATCTGCGAATCGGGCGCACCCATGATAACGGCCAGCAGGCGTTTGTCGCCCTTGAGCGCCGTGAAAATCATATTGTAGCCCGAGGCGTTGATCCAGCCGGTTTTAAGGCCGTCCGCGCCAGGGTACTGCCCAAGAAGGGGGTTTTTGTTCCAGGTGACGCGGCCCCGGTAGTTCAGTACATGGGTATTATGGAAGCGTAACGCATCGGGGTAGGTATGCAGATAGGCGCGGGCAAGGGTCAGCATGTCGCGCGCGGTGGTGTACTGCCCCTTGGCCGGGAGGCCATGCGGATTGACAAAGTAACTGTCTCGCATGCCCAGATCGCGGGCCTTGGCATTCATCATGTTGATGAACGCGGGCACGGAGCCGCCCACATACTCGGCCATTGCCGTGCTGGCATCGTTGCCGGAAGAAACAGCCATGCCCGTGAGGAGCTGGTCGAGCGTAACCTGCTCATTCTCGTTGAGGCCCATGCGCGAGCCGCCAGTGCGGGCCGCATTGCGGCTGATGGTGGTGGTATTGTCAATGCGGGCCAGGCCGGAATTGATCTGATCCATGGCAAGAAACATGGACATGACCTTGGTCAGCGAGGCCGGGGGAATGCGCTGGTCGGCATTTTGCTCAAAAAGTATGGCGTCGCGGTCAAGGTCGTATAAAATGGCGGAACATACGCCAAGGGAACTTTGCGGCGGAACGGCTGGGGCCGAAACAGCAGCGCCTGGCTGTGACAGGAGGGCTGCACAAAGCAGGGCGGCGATAGCAAAGAGCGTGCGGAGCGGCAGGCAAAAACGACGGGTGCTGGTCATGCACAGTCCTTATGCGTTGGCTGGACGTCAAGCCTCAAGTGCGCTGCGCTACGCGGCTGCAACGGGCTAAGCCGTGGGGTCGCGGGCGTATGTGTTGAGGAAAGCCACGAGAAAAAGTTTAGAGATTTGCTAAATGGAACAACGCAATGCTTGTGTACTAAAGATGGGCAGTTATGGCAAGCAGGCAGAGTCCCCCATTTTGCGCTATCTTTGCGCGATGTTGCGTTGTTCCAGTGGGGTGGATATTAATTTTACTCCATTTCCTGACATATCTGCGTGACAACCGATTCATTGTTTAGTTTAGTGGTTCCTGCCTAATCGATGTATGGTTGCAGATTTGCTATTATTCATTTCTGAAATAACAAGTAGAATGTTTTTTTCATCGGTATTGCATAATATTCCAGTGCATGTTGGGCGTGTAATGGATTACTGCACGTCTATCATAGCTATAAAAAATGAAATGACGTGTCTTTGATTTTTTGCAACATGCAAAGAGGCTATTGAATGGCGTATCGCACTCAATATCCCGAACGACATGAAATAAGGCAAGGAGGCTACAATGTTGGATATCCCACGTATTTTCACCATTACGGAAAGCGAACACCGCATCCATAATCCGTATACTTCAGAAAAGCTTGCTACCCTCGGGGCCGCGCTGCGTCTTAAACCGGGAACCCGAGTGCTCGACCTTGGCTGCGGCTCGGGCGAAATGCTCTGCACATGGGCGCGTGATTACGGCATCACAGGCCTCGGCGTAGACATGAGCCTGCTGTTTTGCGGGCAGGCACGGCTCCGCGCGAAGGAGCTTGGCGTTACTGGTCAGGTGGAGTTTGTCCACGCTGACGCCGCAGGCTACGTTGCGGCTGAAAAGGTTGATCTGGCCGCCTGCGTTGGGGCCACATGGATAGGCGGCGGCGTTGCGGGAACAGTTGAGCTTTTGACGCACAGCCTTTGCCCCGGTGGGATTGTCCTCATTGGCGAGCCATATTGGCTGCGCATGCCGCCAACGGAAAACGTTGCCCAAGGCTGCGGCGCAACGGCCGTTGCCGACTTTCTCACTTTGCCCAAGCTTATCGAATCGTTCGGTGATCTTGGTTATGATGTTGTGGAAATGGTTCTGGCAAATCAGGATGGCTGGGACAGGTACGAAGCTGCCAAGTGGCTGACCATGCGGCGCTGGCTTGAGGCCAACCCGGATGACGACTTTGCCAAAGAAGTTCGCGACCAGCTGACCAACGAGCCAAAGCGGTACGCCACGTATACGCGCGAGTACCTTGGTTGGGGCGTGTTTGCACTCATGGCGCGGTAATCAACAACTACAGGCATGAAAAAGCCGGTGCTTTCGATTTTTGCGAAAGCACCGGCTTTGTTGCCCCAAGGCTGTAGTGTATCAGGCGTCTGCATCCATGCGAAAATCCACACGGATTTTATACAGTTTGGTGGCAGGCAGGTTAAGAATGGCAATGCCGGTAGCTTCAGTGAGGGCATCAAGCGTGGCCTGGCTTTCCTCCCGCGAGGGGCTGATAAGCGTGAACCAGATGTTGTAGGCATGCTCGCGCAGGTAGTTGTGCGTCACGCCGGGGCAGGCGTTTACCCGTGCCACAAAGTCGTCCATTTTGTCGTCCGGCACCTTGGCGGCGCACAGGGTGGACACAAAACCCAGTTTGGCCGATTGGAAGTTGGCCCCCAGACGGCGGATGATCTTGCGGGCCTTGAGGCCGCGCACGCGTTCAAAAGCTTCTTCCTCACTGATGCCAAGCATCTGGCCCAGATCTGCATAGGGGCGCGGCGTGAGGGGAAAGCCTGTCTGGATGATATCCAGCAGTTGACGGTCAACGCTGTCCATCAGCGTTTCGGTGGTGGCCGCGTGGGCCGTAGGCTGCGTCATGGCGTTCCTCATGTGGCTCAGGGGTTTTCCTTGCGGCGCAGTTTGGCCGGAATATAGGTGCACAGGGGCTCCTCGCCCATGTGGTCGCCGTCCATGCTGTGGGCGCGGGCGCGGCAGCCGCCGCAGACTTTGTGATATTCGCACACGCCGCACTTGCCCGTATAACAGGACTGGTCGCGGAACTGCAAAAAGTATTTACTCTCGCGCCATATCTGCGGAAAGGGAGTTTCGCGCACGTTGCCGCAGTTCAGCTCAAGGTAGCCGCAGGGCTGCACCTGCCCCACATGGCTGATAAAGCAGAAGCCCGTGCCGCCAAGACAGCCGCGCGTGAGCGCGTCCATGCCGAAGGTTTCGGGTGTAACGCTGATGCCTTCTTCCTTGGCGCGCTGGCGCATGATGCGGTAGTAGTGCGGCGCGCAGGTAGCCTTGAGGTGCATGCTGGTGCTCTTGCGAAAATCATACAGCCAGTGCAGCACGTCTTCGTATTCCTGCGCGGTGATGACCTGATCGGCCAGACCTGAGGCGCGCCCCATGGGCACCAGCAAAAAAATATGCCATGCGGCAGCGCCGATGCTTTCGCACAGCTCGAATATCTTTTTGAAGCTGCTCAGATTGTTGCGCGTGACCGTGGTGTTGATCTGAAAGGGCACGCCCACGGATTTGAGGTATTCGATGCCGCGCAGCGATGCCTCGAACGCGCCGGGCACGCCCCGGAAGCTGTCGTGACTGGCGGCGTCCGGCCCGTCAATGGAGATCGAGCAGCGGTTGACTCCGGCATCCTTGATTTTTTGTGCGTTTTCGGGAGTTATGAGGGTGCCGTTGGGCGAAAAGGCGCAGGGCAGCCCCTTGCTGTGGGCATAGGCCACCAGTTCGTACACGTCGGCCCGCATCATGGGATCGCCGCCGGTAAAGATGATGATAGGCTTGCCCACCTGCGGGAAGGTATCGATGAGGGCCTTGGCCTCTTCGGTAGAAAGCTCGCCGGGGTACGGCTCCGTGTGGGCCTCGGCACGGCAGTGCTTGCAGGCAAGATTGCAGGAACGGGTCACTTCCCAGGCGATGAGGCGACAGGCGGGGCTGCCGTCCTCAAGGGTGCGCAGGGGGGCGGAGATGCTGTCCGGATGACCGGAGGAAGGGTTGCCCGCTGCGGCTGCGGGGTGCCCGCCCGGATGGCCAGCGGGGTGGCCGCCGGGGTGCCCCATGTTGTGAGGGTGATTGCTCATTATCGTGCCAGTCCTTCGCGCAGGATGGTTTCTGTAAAGTAGGTGATGATCATGTCCGCCCCGGCGCGCTTCAGGCCCGTGAGGGATTCCAGCATGACGGCGCGCTCGTCGATCCAGCCGTTGAGGCCAGCCGCGCGGATCATGGAGTATTCGCCGCTCACCTGATAGGCGCACAGAGGTACGCTGGTATTGTCGCGCACGGTGCGGATGATGTCGCTGTAAGGCCCGGCGGGCTTTACAATCAGGGCGTCCGCGCCTTCTTCTAGGTCGGCAAAGGCCTCAAGCAGGGCTTCGCGGGCATTGGCCGGGTCCATCTGATAGGATTTGCGGTCACCGCAGGCCGGGGCGCTTTCCGCCGCTTCGCGGAAGGGGCCGTAGTAGGCCGAGGCATATTTGACGGCATAGGACATGATGGGCGTTGCCATAAGGTCGCCTTCGTCAAGCGCTTCGCGGATGGCGGCTACCCGGCCATCCATCATATCCGAGGGGGCAACCATGTCCGCGCCTGCCGCCGCATGGCTCACCGCTGTTTTGGCAAGCAGGGGCAGGGTGGCATCGTTGTTCACTTCGCCAGAGGGCATGAGTATGCCGCAATGCCCGTGGCTCATGTATTCGCACAGGCAGACGTCAGTGATGACGTAAAGCTTGGGCCAGCGGTGCTTGAGCAGACGCACGGCCTCCTGCACGATGCCGTCCTCGGCGTAAGCGCCGGAGGCGTATTCGTCCTTGAGCTCGGGAATACCGAAAAGAATGACGGATTTCAGGCCTGTATCCACGGCCTTTTCCACCTGCTTTTCCAGTTCGGCAAGGCTGAGCTGGAACTGGCCGGGCATGGAGCCTATTTCCTTGCGAAAGCCCTTGTCGTCAGTTTCCACAACGAAATAGGGCATGATGCAGTCTTCAACCAGAAGGGGCGGGGTTTCGCGTACTATGGAGCGCAGTTCCGGGGTGGCGCGAAGGCGGCGGCCTCTATGGAATGTGGTCATGGCTGTTGTCCTTTATTCTGCGAGTTGCAGGTCGGTGCTTGGCCAGCCTGTGCGGCAATGCTGCCGGTGATGCAGTAGTTGTTCTGTATGGCAAAGGCGCGGCAGCCGTGACTGTTGCTGTTTGCACAGCGGTTGCCGGGTGCTTTACGCAGTATCAGTATGCCCTTTTGTCCACATAAAAAACAAGCGGCGCGCCTGGGCGGAACGTAGCGGGCTACGACCGGGGCGCGCCGCCATGCTTGCACATTCAGCGGAAAAAGGGCTGCGCCGGAGCGCTACTTGATGCCGATTTCCTCATCAGTCAGATAGCAGGCAGGATCCTGAGCCCATTCGTCGCCGTAATAGGCTTCGGCGCGGGCGCGGAAGTTGCCACCGCAGATGTTCAGGAACTGGCACTTGGCGCAACGGCCCTTGACGTGGGTCTTCTTGTCCTTGAGCTTGTGCAGCAGTTCGATCTGCGGGTCGTCCCAAATCTGCGAGAAGGGGCGTTCCAGCACGTTGCCAAAGGTGTGGTCGCGCCAGAACTGGTCGGCGTGAACCTTGCCGTCCCACGAAATACAGCCGATGCCGCGACCAGAGCTGTTGCCCTCGTTGTACTGCAAAAGCTCAAACACTTCTTCGGCCCGTTTGGGATCTTCGCGCTTCATGCGCATCCATACGTAGGGGCCGTCGGCGTGGTTGTCGACAGTAAGGATTTCTTTGGGCTTGCCAGCGTCAAAAAGGGCGCGGGTTTCATCCATGATAAGATCGAGCACCTGACGGGTTTCGGCGTGATCCAGGTCTTCCTTGATAAGCTCGGAACCACGTCCAGAGTACACCAGGTGGTAGAAGCAGGCGCGGGGCACTTCCAGATCCTTGAGCAGGCGGAAGATGCCGGGAATTTCAGACACGTTGCGCTTGTTGATGGTAAAGCGCAGGCCCACCTTGAGGTTTTCGGCCTGACAGTTGGCAATGCCTTCAAGCGCTTTTTGGTAAGCACCGGGCACGCCGCGAAACTTGTCGTGCACTGCTTCCATGCCGTCCAGCGAAATGCCAACGTAGGAAAGCCCCACTTCTTTGAGTTCGCGGGCCTTTTCCTTGGTGATAAGCGTGCCGTTGGTGGAAATAACCGCGCGCATGCCCTTGGATGTGGCGTGGCTGGCAAGTTCCACCAGATCCTTGCGCACCAGCGGCTCGCCGCCGGAGAACAGCATGACCGGCGCGCCGTAGGCCGCCAGATCATCGATCATGGTTTTTGCCTGAGCGGTATTGATATCGTCCGAACCGTCAACTTCAATGGCGTGGGCGTAGCAGTGCACGCACTTGAGGTTGCAGCGCTGGGTCATGTTCCAGACCACAACGGGCTTCTTATCTTTGGAGAATTGCAGCAGGTGCGAGGGCAGCTTGCCCGATTCGCGTCCGTAACGCAGAGCGTCGGAAGGCTCGACCTGTCCGCAATACAGCTTGGAAATGCCTATCATGGCCTTGTCCTTATTGTTCGATGCGTTGTTTCAGCACGGCAAAGGCCTCGTCAATGCCATCGGCCTTTGTGCCGCCCGCCTGGGCCAGGTCGGGTCTGCCGCCGCCGGAGCCGCCGCAGGGAGCGGCCACGTCCTTGATAAGCGCGGGAGCAGTGAATTTTCCGTGCAGGTCTTTGGAAACGTAAAGCAAAAGCCCAACCTTGCCGTCTTCAGCCGTTGCCAGGCAGACAACGGCATTGTCGGTAAGGCGCGAGCGCACATCGTCCATGACTTCGCGCAGGGCTTTCACAGGAACATTATCAAGCTTGGCAGCCAGCATGCGCACCCCGTTGACGTCCTGCGCGCGGGCGGCCAGATCGGCCCCGGTGGCAGGTGCGGCGGCGGCTTTTTCCGAGGCCTTGCGCAGCTTTTTCACATCGCCTTGCAGGGCGGCCACGCGTTCGGCCAACTGGCCGGGGCGCGCCTTGAGTATGCCCGAAAGCGCGGCAAGTTCCGCGCGCTGCTCAACAGCCTGGGCATAGGCGTTCCAGCCGGTTACGGCCTCTATGCGCCGCGTACCGGCGGCCACGCCGCTTTCAGAAACGATCATGAAGGCCCCGGCCTCGCCGGTGCGCTCAAGGTGTGTGCCGCCGCACAGTTCCACGGATTCAGGTTCGCCCTTTTCCGCGCCGGAAACTGTGAGCACACGCACAATATCACCATATTTTTCGCCAAACAGGGCCATGGCCCCGGTTGCCATTGCTTCGGCCACGGGCATTTCCCTGGCGGCCACAGGCAGATCGGCCATGATGGCGCGGTTCACGTCGCGCTCCACCGCCGCCAGTTCTTCAGGCGTGAGGGCCGCAATGTGCGAAAAGTCAAAACGCAGGCGGTGCGGGTCAACCAGAGAACCAGCCTGCTTCACATGGGTGCCCAGCGCGCGGCGCAGGGCAGCGTGCAGCAGATGGGTGCAGGTGTGGTTGCGGGCCGTGGATTTGCGCTGGTCCGCGTCCACTTTGAGGGTGGCCTCGCCGCCCTTGTGCAGCTCGCCCTTGGTCACTTCAATTTCATGCACCAACAGGGTGGGGGCAGGTTTGTGGGTGGTCAGTACCCGCGCCTCGCCGGAGGTGCTTGCCAGCGTGCCCATGTCGCCAGCCTGACCGCCGCCCTCGCCGTAAAAAGGCGTGGCAGCGGTAATGGCGTAGCCGGTATCGCCCTCGCCGAGGTCGGCCACTTCTTCGCCAGCGGCATTGAGCAGCAGGGTCAGGGGGCTGGTTTCGGTCAGGCGTTCATAACCCACAAAGGTGCTGGTTACGCCAGCATCCAGCAGGGGCTTGAACACGTTTACGCCGTCAGCCTGACCCAGCAGGCCGCCTTTTTTCTGATGCTCGCGGGCGCGCTTGCGCTGTTCACCCATGTGCTTTTCAAAGCCCTTGGCGTCAGCGGTGAAGCCGCGCTTTTCAGCAACGTCGGTCACGATATCGAGCGGGAAGCCGTAGGTGTCGTACAGCTTGAAGCAGAACTCACCGGGAATCTGCGTCTGCCCGGCGGCCTTGAGGGATGCCAGTTCTTCGTCCAGCAGTTCCAGACCCTTTTGCAGGGTGAGGGAGAAACGCTGTTCTTCCTCATGCACGGCGCGGGCGATAAAGTCGGCATGCTCGGTCAGCTCTGGATAGGCATCGCCCATCACTTCCGTAACCTTGCGGGCCACCTTGTACATGAAGGGTTCGTTCACGCCAATGAGCGTGGCAAAGCGCAGGGCGCGGCGAATCAAACGACGCAGCACATAGCCACGGCCCTCGTTGGAGGGCAGCACGCCGCCAGCCACAAGGAAGGCGGCCGAACGGCTGTGGTCGGCAATGACGCGCAGGGCCGTATCCACATCGTTGGTGTCGGGCGCGCTGAAGCTGTAGCTCACATTGGCAAGCGAGGCGGCGTACTGGATGATTTCCTGAAACAGGTCGCAGTCAAAGTTGGAGCGTTTGCCCTGGGCAACGGCGGCCATGCGTTCAAGGCCCATGCCCGTATCAATGTTCGGATTGGCAAGAGCTACGCGAGTGCCGTCGGCAGACTGGTCAAACTGGGTGAACACCAGGTTCCAGATTTCAAGGAACCGGTCGCAGTCGCATTTGCCGATGCCGCAGTCCGGCCCGCAAGACATGTCTGCGCCCTGATCCACATAAATTTCAGAACAGGGGCCGCAGGGGCCGGTATCGCCCATGGTCCAGAAGTTGTCTTTTTCGCCCATACGGACGATGCGGTCGGCGGGCAAACCGGCAACCTCGGCCCAGATGGCCGCGGCCTCGTCGTCCTCGCGGAACACTGTGACCCAGAGCTTTTCCTTGGGCAGTTCAAGCTCCTTGCTTACAAATTCCCAGGCCCAGGTGATGGCTTCGCGCTTGAAATAGTCGCCGAAAGAGAAGTTGCCCAGCATTTCAAAAAACGTGTGATGGCGCGCGGTGCGGCCCACGTTTTCAAGGTCGTTGTGCTTGCCCGAAACACGCAGGCATTTCTGGCAGGTAGTGGCGCGGCTGTATGCGCGCTTTTCCTCGCCAAGAAACAGCTTCTTGAATTGCACCATGCCAGCATTGGTAAACAGCAGGGTGGGGTCGTTGGGCGGAATAATGGGGCCGGATTCGACAATTTCATGCTGGTGGCGTTTGAAAAATTCGAGGTAGCGGCGGCGTATTTCTTTGGCGGTGAGCATTTACTGGCTCCGTAATGGGGTCTGCGCGAACAACGACCGCGCACCACCAAGGCGCGCGGTCGCAGGTAAAAAATGGCCTTTATTCGTAAGTGGGCGTGGGGGCTTCGCCTTCGTCCAGGTCTTCTTCTGTGGGTACAAATTCCTTGGGGTTCAGGCCCAGAAATTCCACAACCTTGGCTTCAATCTGGTTGCGCAGATCAAGGTTTTCATCCAGCAGCGCACGTACTTTTTCGCGGCCCTGGCCGAGCTTTTCGTTTCCAAATGCAAACCACGAGCCGCTCTGGTCGATGATCTTGGCTTCAATGCCGAGGTCAAGCAGTTCGCCGGAGCGCGAAATGCCCTGACCGTACAGAATGTCAAAAATGGCGCTGCGGAAGGGCGGGGCAACCTTGTTTTTGACCACCTTGACCCTGGTGCGCGAACCAAACGATTCTTCCTTGTCCTTGAGGGTCTGGATGCGCCGGATATCAAGGCGCACGGAAGAATAGAACTTGAGCGCGTTACCGCCGGTGGTGGTTTCGGGGCTGCCGTAGCCGGTCACGCCGATCTTCATGCGGATCTGGTTGATAAAGATCACAGACGTGCGCGATTTATGGATGGTGCCGGTGAGGCGGCGCATGGCGTGCGACATAAGGCGGGCATGGCCGCCCACCTGCGTTTCGCCCATGTCGCCATCCAGTTCGGCCTGCGGAATAAGCGCGGCCACAGAGTCCACTACCACAAGGTCAACCGCACCGGAACGCACGAGCATGTCGGCAATATCCAGCGCCTGTTCGCCGTAATCGGGCTGCGAAATGAGCAGTTCGTCGGTGATGACGCCGAGACGTTTGGCGTAAGCAATGTCAAGAGCGTGTTCTGCGTCCACAAAGGCGCAGGTGCCGCCCATTTTCTGGCATTCTGCAATAATGTGGAGGGTCAGCGTGGTTTTGCCCGAAGATTCCGGGCCAAAAATTTCGCTGATGCGCCCGCGCGGAATGCCCCCCACGCCAAGGGCCAGATCAAGGCCGATGGAACCGGTGGGGATTACGGGAATATTGACGTGGGCATCGTCGGAAAGCTTCATCACAGCGCCCTTGCCGTACTTGCGTTCGATGGTGGCAAGTGCGGTGCCCAAGGCTTCGGCGCGCGCGTTTTCCTGACTCATGGCCGGTTTCTTCGCCATAGCTCATTGCTCCGGGTAAAAATATCTTCAAGCGCATTAGTGTAGCAGACCAAGGCGAGCAAGGCAAATGCCAGATCGGCGGAGAGGCTGCGCTTGTGCCACCACTAATTGAGTTTAATTCCTGATAGAGGTAATTGCAAGCAGGTAAAAGCAGGGCAAGGCTTGCATGCGCCCCTTGCGCACCGGCGATTGCTGTCGTACAAGCGCGGCATGAGCGATTCTCCCCAAATAATAGTATTGTTTTCCGGCGGGCTCGACAGTCTGCTCACAGCCAAACTGCTCGAACGCCAAGGCCTTGCCGTGCGCTGTCTGCATTTTTATTCGCCCTTTTTTGGCGGTGAAGCGGCGGCCGCACATTGGCGCAAGATTTACGACCTTGATATTGTTACTCAGGATGTTGGCCCCCAGTTTGCCGCCATGCTGCGCCAAAGGCCTGAACACGGCTTTGGCAAGGTGCTGAACCCCTGCGTTGACTGCAAGATCCTGCTGCTGCGCGAGGCCCGCAAATATATGGAAAGCGTGGGCGCCAAGGCCCTGGCTTCGGGCGAGGTTCTGGGGCAGCGTCCCATGTCACAGCGGCGCGACACGCTGAACGTTATCATGCGTGATGCCGCCGTGGCCGATATTTTGCTGCGGCCACTGTGCGCCAAGCATCTGCTGCCGACTCCTGTTGAAGAAAGCGGGCTTGTGGACCGCTCGCGTCTGCTGGGCATCTGGGGCCGGGGCCGCACCGAGCAGCTGAACCTTGCCAAGGAATACGGCATCAAGGAAATTCCCACGCCGGGGGGCGGCTGCCGCCTGACCGAGCGTGAGAACGCCCGCCGCTACTGGCTGGTGCTCACCCGTTTGCCGGAGCCAGGCGCCAGTGATTTTACCCTTGCCAATCTTGGGCGTCAGTTCTGGCACAGCGAAGGGCAGAACCACTACTGGCTGTGCGTTGGGCGCAACAGCGCGGACAATGATCTGCTGGCCGCAGCCGCAGGTCCGGACGATCTTATCCTGCGCATGCGCGACATGCCGGGGCCGTTGGCTCTGGCCCGCAACGGAGCCTTGTGGCCCGAGGGCGTGCTGCGCACCGCCTGTCAGATGACGGCCTCTTACGCGCCCAAGGCCGTTGCCACCGGGGGGGATGTGTTTGTGCGCGCCCGCCGTGGCGAGGAATTTACAGACGTATCCGTTCCCACGCGGCGTTGTGAGGATTTGTGGAACGAGCCTGCCTGGGAAGAAATCAAGGGCGTTATCCGCGCCGAAGCACGCGAGCGGCAAGCCGCACAGGATGCCGCCAAGGCCGCAGCCCGCGAAGCCCGCTACGAGGCCGAGCGGCTTGAAGCCGGACGGGAAGACGATCCAGCTGGAGCCTGATTGCCACGCAACGTTCACCATAAATTCTTATTTTTGCGCTTTTATGGCACCTTAGGCCCCGGTTTAACCGGGGTTTCTGTTTGTGCCAGTCGCCAAAGTGCATGCTTTGCGTAATCTTGAGGGCACAGCTTTACAAAGGTTGCGCATGTAGCTATATGAGTCCATTGCATCAAAAGAGCATTTTCATTGAGAGGTGCTCTGAGCGGGCCATGCCGCCGCATGGCTGGCCAATGCAGGATATGCGGTGCGAATCGCTTGCTCCATGCATGCTCCTGCCAGGCCTATTAGTAGACCGTTCATGCGCCCCCCAGCGGCGTCCGCCGGAGGTTTAAATGGATCACAAGGATTTAGAATACTTTCGCAAGCTTCTTTCCGACATGCTTGAAGAAGCGAAGCAGAAGGGTGACAGCACCCTGGAAGAACTGACGGATAGCAACGAAGTGTTTGCCGACCCGGCTGACCGCGCCACTGCAGAATCCGACAGGGCCTTTACCCTGCGCATCCGTGACCGTGAGCGCCGCCTGATCCGCAAGATTCAGGCAGCCCTTACCCGCATTGACGATGGCACCTACGGGATTTGCGAAGACTGCGGCGACGACATCAGCGTTCCCCGTCTCAAGGCCCGGCCTGTGACGCGTTTGTGCATCAACTGCAAAGCCAAACAGGAAGAAGACGAACACCTTCGCGGCGATTAACGTCATTTCTTTGCCTTAAAGGCACTGTTTTTGTTGCTTTCGGCCAGGCGGGCGCTGCGCTCGCGCACTCCCGCTTGCGCCTGACGGCATGCTACTTCGGGTAGGCTCCCCGGTGGTTCCGCCTTGCGGCGGGGGTCTAGCGAACTGGGTCTACGAGATTTCTGGCCCGGTTGCAACGGACGTATCATGCCCATCGGATATGCTGGCGAGGCTGTTACCTGAACCGTCTGCGCAATCATGCCAGCCTGCGGTCTGTCATCTGTTGCACCTGGAACTGCGTTTGCTGCTGCATTTGCGCACGCGTTGGGACATTGTGCGGCCTTGTCTTCGGCAGGGTAATGCCTTCCATCCCGAGCGGGCCGTCTGCCGCGCCTTGCCCCGTTTACTCCCCAGCCATTTACCTTGCCCCGAAGCCGGTCTTTTCTATGGATGCCCATCTTTTCCGCCGTTTTTGTGAAGACCTGACCCCCTTGCTCATTGGCGCAAGGGTGGAAAAAATTCAGGAACCCTCTGATGGACTGCTGGCCCTCATGGTCTACAGCGGTGGGCGCAAGCGGCAGCTTTGCCTGCGCTTTGGGCGAAAGGAACCGTTCTGTTTTGTCACATCCCAACGCATCAGCGTGGGCCGCGCACCTTCAGCGCCCATCATGCGGCTGCGCAAGTATGCCACCGGCCGGCGCATCGTTGCCTGCGTGGCCCGCTGGAGCGAACGCTGTTTGTGGCTGCTGCTCGCTGGCGGCGCTGAGGCTCCCCAACTGCCGCCATTGCCGCAAATGGGGCAGGCAGATGCAGGCTCAGAGCAATCCCCGCGTCTGACCTGGCTGCTGCTTGATCTGCGCGAAGGGCCATCGCTTCGCTTTCTGGCCGAGAATGAATCGCCGGAAGACGAGCAGGCCACCTGGCCCGAGCCTGCGCAACTGGCGGATGCCCTGAACAACTGGCGGCAATGGCCTGTGCTTACCCCCGCCTTGCGCCGAACCCTTGCCTGCCTTGAAGAACCGGAACAGTGGGCCTTGCTGGAAGACCTGCGGACAGGGGGCGGCGATATATTCTGCTACGGCCCCTGCGCGCCTGCCTCCGGTAATGCCTCTGCACCGGCCATGCCACGCCCGGTGCTCGCCATAAGCGCCTGGCCCCTGCCCCCGGAACAGCAAAGGGCCTTGCAGGGCAAGAATGCGGACGCTCCATCTACTGCTGAATTTTACGGACCGGAGGCCCTGAATCTGACCGAACTGGCAGGGCAGGATATGGTGCTTGCCCGTCTGGCTCTGGATCAGGCACGGGAGGCGGCCCAGCCTCTGGACAGGCGCACGCGCAAGCTCGCAAAGCTGCTGGAAAAATTGCGCGAGGAAGAAAACCGCCTTGGCAAGATGATGGCCTGTCAGGCCGACGCTCTGGCGCTTCAGGCCGAATTGTGGCGCTGGCCTGCGGATTTTCGTGCGGCTTGCGTCACCGTAGAGGAAGGCCCGCACGGCCCGGCGCGGGAAATACCGCTGGATCTGCGGTATTCAGTGCGCGATCAAATGGCCCGCCTTTTTCATACGGCCCGGCGCGGACAACGCGGCATGGAACATCTGGCCGTGCGGCGCGGCGCGTTGGAAGACGAACTGGCCTCTCTGCGTCAGGCCCGGCATGACAGCCTGTTGGGTGCCACTGCGGGCGCTGGCGATGAGGCGGCTCCCACCGGGCGCGCGGTTGGTACCGGAATGGCCGCCACCTTGCCCAAAAATGTGCAGATGTTTATAAGTTCAGATGGGTTTGTGCTGCTGCGCGGCCGCGATTCCAAGGGTAATCTGGCCGCGCGCAAGCTTGCTGCCCCGCATGATATCTGGCTTCATGCGGAAAACGGCCCCGGTTCGCACGTGATTATTCGCCGCGCCCACGGTGGGCAGGAAGTGCCGCCGCGCACTCTTGACGAGGCCGGGGCGCTGGCCGCCTGCAAAAGCTGGCAGCGCGACGCCGCCCGGGCGCGCATACAGTATGCCGAGGTGCGTCACGTCAAACCCATGCGCAACGCCCCTGCGGGCACGGTGCGCATAGATAAGTCGCTGCCCTCGCGCGAGGTTCCCGTAGATCTTGCCCTTGAGGAAACGCTGCTGCCCCGGTAAAGGGAAGCAAGCCCCACGGGCGCATTATGGAGAGAGGTTTTCATGGATTTTACAGTTGAAGGCAGGAATTTTCGCGTGATGACCGTAAGGGCGGTTGTGTTGGGCACAGCGCCCACGGCCGACACGCGGGGAACTGTTGTGTCACTGGGGGATAGCACCGGCATGGCATTGCGTATGCCCTGTGGAGAAAAAGGCTGGCAGAGCGCTGCCCTTCAGTTGGAATACGGCACGGAAGTGCAACTGCCCTTGCCGGAACCCTTTGCGGCTGCACAGGGAGATTCGCTGGAACTGGGCTGTCTGGGCCCCGTCGAGGATGTAAAAAATGGTTCGTTCGGCGAAAGCGTGCCGCTGGAGGTCTATGCCGTTCGCAGCACAGCCCCCAATGCCAACCCAAGCGCAGGCCACGGCGAGTCCACAGTTCAAAGCTACGAATTCGCAGACGCTGCCACCGTGATGAAGCGCTGCGGTCTGGCTCGTGCCGACGAATATGTGGTTGAAAAGTACCCGCTGAAAAAAGTTTGTAAAGTCAGCACCATTGTTTTTCTGGTTGGGCTGGTGTGCTTTAGCTTCCTTATGCATCTGTTTACGGAAAGCATGGATGAATTTGTGCGCCGGCTGCCCGATGCCTTGTACATGAGCGCCAAATTCGGGGGTGTTTCTGCCCTTGTAGTCGCCGTGGGCGGGGGCCTGTATGTGAAAAGTTCCAACGACTACAACCGCAAAAAGAAGCTGGAAAGCTATATTCAGCAGTTTGAGCAAGCCATGAAGCACGAGGCCGGAGCAGCCAGCTGACGGTTTTCACATCCGCTCAATTTTTCTGTGCAAGAGTACAAAAAGGCCGCCTCCTTTCGGGGGCGGCCTTTGACATGCATAAGGCAAAAGTAAGCTGGCTTACTTTTTCAGCACTTCCACTGTGGCAAGGGCGATCTGGAGCTCTTCATTGGTGGGGATGATGATCACGGGGATCTTGCTGTCCGGCGTGGTGATGATGCGCGCGCCGGGCTTGCGGGTGCTGTTTTCTTCCTTGTTCAGCTTGATGCCGAAGGCTTCAAGGCCTTCGCAAACCATGGCGCGGACGATGTCGTCGTTCTCGCCGATGCCTGCGGTGAACACCAGAGCGTCCACGTTGCCTTCAAGCAGGAAGAAGTAGGAACCAAGAGTCTTTTTGATGCTGCGCACGAGCAGCTTGAGGGCCAGTTCGGCGCGTTCGTTGCCCTTGTCCACCTGGGCATGCACATCGCGCATGTCGGTGTAGCCGCACAGGCCAAGCAGGCCGGACTTCTTGTTCATCAGGGTGTCGGCTTCGGAGGGGCTGAGGCCCTTCTTTTCCATGACAAAGGGCACGATGGCCGGGTCAATGGTGCCGCAGCGGGTGCCCATCACAAGGCCTTCCAGCGGGGTGAGGCCCATGCTGGTGTCAAAGCACTTGCCGTTTTTCACGCAGCTCATGGAAGAGCCGTTGCCAAGGTGCATGGTGATGGAGCGCAGCTCGGAAAGGGGCTTGCCAAGGAACTCGGCGGTGGCGTTGGCAATGTACTTGTGCGAGGTGCCGTGGAAGCCGTAGCGGCGGATGCGCAGTTCTTCATACAGCTCGTAGGGCAGAGCGTACATGAAGGCTTCCTTGGGCATGCCCATGCCGAATTCGGTATCGAACACGGCCACGTTGGGAACGCCGGGGAAGAGCTTCTCAGCCACTTCAATGCCCATGAGGTTGGCGGGGTTGTGCAAGGGGCCAAGCACGGCGCATTCTTCCACAATCTGCTTCACACGCTCATTCACCAGCACGGGATCGCTCACGGCTTCGCCGCCGTGCAGCACGCGGTGGCCGATGGCGTAAATTTCGCTCTTGTCCTTGATAACGCCCTTGTCGGCGTCGGTCAGCAGAGCGATGACCAGTTCCATGGCTTCCACATGAGTGGGGAAGAAGGCCTCGCGAACAAGCTTTTCTTCCTTGTCCGTATCGGGGGCGATTTTGTGGGTGAGGCGTCCGCCTTCCTGGCCGATGCGTTCGGCAAGACCGGAGCAGAGCACGCTGCGCGTGTCCATTTCCAGCAACTGATACTTGCAGGACGAGGAACCCGCGTTAATCACCAGAATTTTCATAACTCTTCCTTTCCTTGAACTTGTTTATTCTGATCGCGGGCCGGCAGTTTGTGGCGCATGCCTTGCGTCAGTAATGTTTTTGCGGCGGCAGGCTTTATGCGGCGGTTTGCCGTGTCAGGCAAACCGCCGAAAGCTCATGACAGCCGGGGCTGAATATCTGCAACTATTTCTGCGCGGCCTTTTCGGCAGCGGCCTGCACCGCAGTGATGGCCACGGTATTGACGATATCGGGCACGGTGCAGCCGCGCGAGAGATCGTTGACAGGCTTGTTCAGGCCCTGAAGCACGGGGCCGATGGCCACCGCGCCAGCAGCGCGCTGCACAGCCTTGTAGGTATTGTTGCCGGTGTTGAGGTCGGGGAAGATGAACACCGTGGCCTTACCGGCAACCTTGCTGTCAGGCATCTTGGTTTTGGCAACCGAGGGGTCGATGGCCGCGTCGTACTGCAAGGGGCCTTCCAGCGCGAGATCGGGGGCCATTTCCTGCGCGATCTTGGTGGCTTCCACCACAACGTCCACGTCCGCACCCTTGCCGGAAGTACCGGTGGAGTAGGAAAGCATGGCAACGCGCGGCTCAATGCCAAACACCTTGGCCGTGTGGGCCGAGGCAATGGCGATTTCTGCCAGTTGCTGCGCAGTGGGGTTGGGGTTCACGGCGCAGTCGCCAAAGGCCAGCACGCGATCCTTGAGGCACATGAGGAAGACCGAGGAAACCACGGTGAATCCGGGCTTGGTCTTCACAAATTCAAAGGCCGGGCGAATGGTGTGCGCCGTGGTGTTGACCGAACCGGAAACCATGCCGTCGGCATCGTCCTTCTTGACCATCATGGTGGCAAAGTAGGTGGCGTCGGTCATCGTGTCGCGCGCCTGTTCAGGGGTAATGCCCTTCTTTTTGCGCAGTTCGTAGTAGGTATTGGCGTAGTCTTCAAACAGGTCGGATTTCACCGGGTCGATGAGTCGGGCCTTGGCAATGTCCAGGCCAAAGGCGCTGGCCTTGGAGCGGATTTCTTCCACATCGCCCAGCAGGATGATTTCGGCCACATCGCGACGCAGGAGGATATCCGTTGCGCGCAGGATGCGTTCTTCGGTGCCTTCGGCCAGCACGATGCGCATCTTGTTGGCCTTGGCGCGCTGGATCAGCTCGAATTCAAACATCATGGGCGTGATGCGGCTGCTGCGCTCGCCGCCGATGCGGTTTTCGATTTCCTTGCCGTTGACGTACTGTTCAAACAGGCCCAGCACGCTGTTGATCTTGCGCAGATCGCCCGGTTCAATGGGGGCGATGATGCTTTGCAGGGCCATAAAGGCCTTGTAGGTGTGGTGAGGCGTCAACAGAATGGGCAGGGGCGAGCCTGTCCAGCCTTCAATGAATTTGCAGACGTTTTCGGAGGGACGGATGCCCCCGGTCAGCAGCACGCCCGCAATGTCGGGAGTAGAAGACGACAGGCGCGAGGCAATGGCTGCCAGGAGCACGTCAGCGCGGTCGCCAGGGGTGACGATGAGCTGGTCTTTGGCAATGTAGTTGAGCACATTGTCCACATGCATGGCGGCGATAAGGTAGTCACCCACCAGCGCGTCCAGTCGCTTTTCGCCAAACAGCACTTCCGCGTCCAGGCCCTTTTTCACGTCAGCCATGGTGGGCTGGCCGATGGTGGGGTCGTTGGGAACGGAGAAAATCAGGGCTGGGCTTTCCTGCGTGCTGAAGTGGGCGCGCAGTTCGTCCAGTTCTGTCTGCGTGAGGCTGCGGCGGTTCACAATGGTGGCAACCACGTCCAGCGCATAGGGTTCAAGGCTGTCCATGGTGATCTGGAGCGAATCACGAATGTCTTCGGCGCTCACATTGTAGCCGCTGGTGACCAAGAGAACCGGGCAGCCAAGGTTGGCCGCAATTTCGGCATTGAGTTCAAACTCGAAAACCGGGTCTTTGGCAAGAAAGTCTGTGCCCACGCACACAACGAAATCATAGGTTTCCAGCAGCTTTTTGTACTTCTGGATGATGTTTTCGATGAGCAGGTTGCGCGAACCCTGATTGATGATCTGGCGGGCTTCGCGCTGGGTGTAGGCGAAGGTGTCGGCGTAGTCCATCTTGAGCTTGAAGTATTCAAGCATCAGATGGATGTCGGGGTCGCGGTCGTCCCACAGAGGTTCGTTGATGATGGGACGGAAAAAAGCCACCTTGCGCATGCTGCGGGTGAGCAGCTGCATGGCCCCAAGGGCAATGGCGCTCTTGCCCGTCATGGGCCCGGTGGCGGTGATGTATAGACCGTTGTGCATAGTGCCTCCCCTGCTGTGCCGGCAGGCTGGCGGTATTAACGCGAAAAGGGCGCGAGGGCATTCCTCGCGCCCAGGCCTTTAACCTTTGATCCCAAGCGTGTGACATAGCCCGCGCCCGCAGCAGCAGGCTGCCCCCCGGAGAGGAGCCAGATGCTGGCGGGCGCGGGTAGTCATAACGTCAGACCTCTCTACTCGGCGCTGGTGCCGGGGTAGGGCAGATCAGCCATCTGCTTGAGCATGGCGTAGCGTTCAGTATAGGCTTCGGCCAGTTCGGCGCGCAGCTTCTTGGAGACTTCGGGAGCCATCTTTTCCAGAGAGGCAAAACGGGTTTCGCCGCCCAGGAATTCCTGAATGTCAGCAGAAGGAGCCTTGCTGTCGAGCTGGAAGGGATTTTTCTTTTCCTTGGCCAGTTCGGGGTTGTAGCGGTACAGGGGCCAGTAGCCCGAAAGCACGGCCATCTTGGCTTCTTCCTGGCTCTTGCCCATGCCCTTGCGCAGACCCTGGTTGATGCAGGGAGCGTAAGCGATGATGAGCGAGGGGCCCTTGTAGGCTTCGGCTTCGCGGAAGGCCTTGAGCACCTGCTGCTTGTCCGCGCCCATGGACACGGAAGCAACGTACACATAGCCGTAGGTCATGGCCATGCGGCCAAGGTCTTTCTTGCCGGTGCGCTTGCCTGCGGCGGCAAACTGGGCCACGGCGCCAAGCGGGGTGGCCTTGGAGGACTGACCGCCAGTGTTGGAGTACACTTCGGTATCCATCAGCAGCACGTTGATGTCGTCGCCACTGGCGAGGACGTGGTCAAGGCCGCCGTAACCGATGTCGTATCCCCAGCCGTCGCCGCCGAAGACCCAAACGCTCTTCTTGGTGAAGAGATCGTCCATGTGCCACAGTTCATGGGCCAGGGGGCTGTCAAAGCCTTCCAGGTTGGCCATGATCATCTCGCCGTACTTGCGGGAGCCTTCGGCATCGTCCTTGTTGTCCAGCCAACCCTGGAGGGCGGCCTTCAGTTCGGGAGAAGCGGTTTCTTCCTTCAGGGCTTCCTGAACCTTCATGGCCAGCAGGCCACGGCGCTGTTCGTAGGCAATGCCCATGCCGCAGCCGTATTCGGCGGCGTCTTCAAACAGGGAGTTGCCCCAGGCCGGGCCAAAGCCGTCCTTGTTGGTGCAGTAAGGCGTGGTGGGCGAAGAAGCGCCCCAGATGGACGAGCAGCCCGTGGCGTTGGCCACGATCATGCGTTCGCCGAACATCTGGGTGAGCACCTTGACGTAAGGCGTTTCGCCGCAACCGGCGCAGGCGCCGGAGAACTCGTGCAGGGGCTGCTGCAGCTGCGAACCCTTGACGGTGTCGCGAGCCATGAGCTCGTCCTTGAGCGTGATGTTGGCTTCTGCGAAGGCCAGATTTTCTTTCTGGGTGGGCATCTGGGTGTCAAGGGGCTTCATAACGAGGGCCTTGACCTTGGCGGGGCACACTTCAGCGCAGGAGCCGCAGCCCAGGCAGTCTTCAGTGTACACCTGAATGCGGAACTTCATGCCCTTGAGTTCTTTGCCAATGGCGTCCTTGGTCACAAAGGACGCGGGCGCGCCGGTCAGTTCTTCCTCGGTGGCGAGCACCGGGCGGATGGCGGCGTGGGGGCACACAAAGGAGCACTGGCAGCACTGGATGCAGTTTTCAACCTGCCATTCGGGCACGTCGATGGCGCAGCCGCGCTTTTCGCAGGCGGCGGTGCCAAGGGGCATGAAGCCAGCCGGATCCATGGCGGACACGGGCAGCTTGTCGCCCTGCTGGGCCAGAATGGGACGTACAACGGCGCTGATGTATTCGTCATCGTCGCAGCAGCAGGCAGCGGCGCCTTCGGTGGCAGTGGCCCAGGAAGCGGGGTATTTCACTTCTTCCAGAGCGTCCATGCCCTTGTCCACGGCGGCAATATTCATGTTGACGATCTTGTCGCCCTTGCTGCCGTAGGTTTTCTTGATGGATTCCTTGAGCAGGCCCACAGCCTTTTCAAAGTCAAGCACGTTGGCAAGCTTGAAGAAGGCAGTCTGCATGATCATGTTGATGCGGCCGCCGAGGCCCACTTCCTGGGCAACCTTGACGGCGTCCACGTTGTAGAACTTCAGCTTCTTGCGGGCGATGACGCGCTTCATGGAGGCAGGCAGGTGCTTTTCCATGTCGGCCAGCGACCAGTTGGAGTTCAGCACAAAAGTGCCGCCTTCCTTGATGCCTTCAAGAATGTCGTACTGGGTCACGTAGGCAGCCTTGTGACAGGCAACGTAGTCGGCCTTGGTGATCAGGTAGGAAGAGGTGATCTGTTCCTTGCCGAAGCGCAGGTGCGACACGGTGAAGCCGCCGGACTTCTTGGAATCGTAAGCAAAGTAGGCCTGGGCGTAGAGATCGGTGTTGTCGCCGATGATCTTGATCGCCTGCTTGTTGGCGCCCACGGTGCCGTCAGCGCCGAGGCCGAAGAACTTGCACTGCACGGTGCCAGCGGGCACGGTGTCGATTTCTTCTTCCACATCAAGCGAAAGGTTGGTGACGTCGTCGTTGATGCCCACGGTGAAGTGGTTCTTGGGCTGAAGGGCCATCATGTTGTCGAACACGGCCTTGGCCATGCCGGGGGTGAAGTCCTTGGAGCCCAGGCCGTAGCGGCCGCCAACCAGGGTGGGAGCTTCGCCCTTTTCGAGGAAGGCGGTGCACACGTCCTGATACAGCGGGTCGCCAAGAGCGCCGCTTTCCTTGGTGCGGTCAAGCATGGTGATGCAGGTAACGCTGGCGGGCAGGGCGCGCAGCAGATGCTCGGTGGAGAAGGGGCGGAACAGGTGCACCTTCACGAGGCCCACGCGCTGGCCCTGTGCGTTGAGGTACTTCACGGTTTCTTCAATGACTTCACAGGAAGAACCCATGGAAACGATCACGCGGTCGGCTTCGGGGTGCCCCACATAGTCAAAGAGGCGGTACTTGCGGCCAGTGATGGACTCAACCTTCTTCATGTTCTCAAGCACGATGCCGGGCACGGCGTCGTAGTAGAGATTGGAAGCTTCGCGGTTCTGGAAGTAAATGTCGGGGTTCTGGGCGGTGCCGCGAATGTGCGGATGCTCGGGGTTCATGGCGGTGGCGCGGAATTCGGCCACCTTTTCCCAGTTCACCAGGGGGCGGATGTCTTCGTAATCAATGGTTTCGATCTTCTGCACTTCGTGCGAGGTGCGGAAGCCGTCAAAGAAGTGGCAGAAGGGCAGGCTGGCGTCGATGGCGGAAAGATGCGCAACGAGGGCCAGATCCATGCATTCCTGCACGGAGGAGGAAGCCAGGAAGCAGAAGCCCGTCTGACGGGCGGCCATCACGTCCTGGTGGTCGCCAAAGATGGACAGGGCATGGGAGGCCAGAGCACGAGCCGAAACATGGAAAACGCCGGGAAGCAGTTCACCGGCGATTTTGTACATGTTGGGGATCATGAGCAGCAGGCCCTGGGAAGCCGTGTAGGTGGAGGTAAGGGCGCCGGCGGAAAGCATGCCGTGCACAGCGCCAGCGGCGCCGGCTTCGGACTGCATTTCGCGCACATTCACGATCTGGCCGAACAGGTTTTTGGCACCTTTGGCGGCCATTTCGTCCATAACTTCGCCCATGACGGACGAAGGGGTGATGGGGTAAATGGCTGCCGTTTCCGACAGAGCGTAGGCAATGTGCGCGGTGGCGTTGTTGCCGTCCATAGTTTTCATATGAGCCATCTGTTCCTCCTTGGCGCCCACAGGCGCGCAATGTTTTTACAAAATCAGCGTGGGTCGGATCGGCCCCTGAGATAAGGCCCCGCACTTGGCAGGGACGGGCAACGGCTAGTGCCGTGAAGTGAACACAAAATGGAGGCTGGGAGTGGAATCGTGGTAGAAAAACCCTACCCAATCCGGCTTTTCGCGTCCACCAAAAAAGCTTGGTATCACTTGTTTTGGAGCCTTGCTGCACACCCTCGTCTGCCCCGACGGAATGCGCGTTTTTGCGCTTACCATAAAATTGTTTGTTTGAACAGTTTAATCGTGGACGTATCAAAAAAAATTGTGACAGACGCAACATGCGGAAAATAGTGATGAATTGTGAAACCTGACAAGGTGGTTTGGGTCATGCCCGATGGGAAAACCTATGATGACGGCACGTTGGAATGTGCAGGACAAATGAAAAAAATATCACAAATGTTTCAGGGCAGCAAAATTTGCGGCTTGTCCCTGGTTCAATGTTACGGATTTTGGGTGCCTGCGGGCTGAACACTTGATGCGCCTCCAGTCTGAATCTGCTCTGCGAGCAGCAATCTATGTTGATTTTGACAGAGTTCACAGGGTGGAGAAAACCAGTGCCCGATTGAAGCGGGGGAGGAACCCTTTTGCAAGATCCCTCCCCCGAAAGCGTTCAGAAGCGTATTTTCCTGGCGGGCATGTTACAGCGAGAGGCCCATCTTGATGACCGCCTGCATGCCACCTGTGGAGTTGACCACGTTGGTCACGCCATTGCGGGCCAGCACCAGCAGGCTGTCATAGGCGCGCAGACCCGTATTGCAGATAATGGCAACAGGGCGGTCCTTGGGCACTTCGCTGATTCTGGCGGCGATTTCTTCCAGCGGCATGGCGTGCCAGTCGGGATGCTTTTCCTGCACTGCCTTGCCTGCCGCCGCAGGGCGGGAATCAATAAAGAATACGTGGTTTTCGCTGCGCTTCTTCCACAAGTCCATGAACTGGTCGGCAGTCACGGGGGTGAAGCGCCCGGCGAGGGCGTTGTCGGCCACGTTGGCAACCACGTTGACCACGTCCATGGCCGAGGCAAAGGGCGGGGCGTAAGCGATTTCAAGGTTGGAGATGTCTTCCACCGTGGGCCTGGAATACTGCAGGGCCGCAGCCACCGCATCAATGCGGGCCTTGAGCGAATCCGGGTCGGCGCAGGCACCCTGAATGCCCAGCACCCGGCTGGTGGCCTTGTCCACCACCAGCTCAAGGCTCATCATGGATTTTTCGGGGTAGAAGTGGGCGTGGTCGAGCTGCTCCACGCTGACGCTCATGGCGTCAAAGCCTTCCTTGCGGGCGCGTTCAACCGTAAGGCCCACACCGCAGAAGGAAAGACCAAAGAGTTTGACGGCCCAGGAGCCCACAAAACCGGGGAATCTGGCATTGCCGCCAGCAAGGTTGGTGCCGATGATGCGGCCCTGGCGGTTGGCCATGCTGCCCAGGGGCAGGTAGCCGATCTTGCCGGTGATGATGTTCTTGATGGCCACGCAGTCGCCGCCCGCATAGATGGAGGGGTCGGTAGTGCGCATGTGCTCGTCCACCACCACCGCGCCAAAGGGGGCCACTTCCAGCCCGGCATCCTTGGCAAGCTGCCCGTTGGGGATAAAGCCAGCTGCAAAGATCACCAGTTGGGCGGGGATTTCGCGCTTGTCCGTGACCACCTTGGTGACGGTGCCGTTTTCGCCTTCAAGGCGCAGCACTTTTTCAGAGGTGAACACATCGACCTTGTGGGTCAGGCAGTCGTTGGCGGCCATGAGCGAAAGAGGCTGGGAAAGCACGCCGGGCAAAATCTGATCCATCATTTCCACAACGCTGACTTTCACGCCCCACATATCGGCCAGGGCCACGGCAGCCTCAAGGCCGATGAAGCCGCCGCCCACAATGACCGCCTCGCTCACCTTGCCCTCCTGGCAAGCGGCTCGGATGGCCCCGGCGGCTTCAAGGCGGGTCAGAGAAAGCACGTTTTTCAGATCCTTGCCTTCAATGGGGGGAACACGCGGGCTTGCGCCGGTAGCCAGCACCAGCTTGTCGTAAGGCAGTTTTTCTTCCTTGCCGGAAACAACGTCCTTGACGAGCAGGGTTTTGGCAGCCCGGTCAATGGCCAGGGCGCGCGTCTGGGTGCGTACGGTGATTCCCTTCATATCGCGGAAAAATTCGGTGTCGCGCACGGTATGATAGGGTGTGGAGCGCAGATCGTCGAGATTCTGTATTTCACCGGACACGTAGTAGGGGATGCCGCAACCGCCGTAGGAAATGAAGACGTTTTCGTCCACAAGCATCACTTCCGCATCGGGCATGAGGCGCTTGCAGCGGCAAGCCGCCTTGGGCCCCAGGGCAACACCACCAACTACCAGAATTTTTTCAGACATATCCGGGCTCCTTAGTGAAGAGTTATGAGCAAATGAGCATTACTGAGATATATGAGCATTCAAGGCAAGAATGCAAGGACAATTCCTGTTTTCAGAAACAGCCCCTAACGCCCGCGAAAACGGCGCTGGTCGCCCACTCGCACGGTTATGCGCTCATTATCCATATATTCCAGCAAGGCGATCAGATATTTGCGCGAAAGCCCCAGAAGTTCTTTCAGGCCGCCCACATCAAGATTGTCGTGGGTGGTGAACCAGCCGCGCACACGTTCAAGAATATCGGCCAGGGCTGGGCCGTGGTAATACAGGCCGTCCTTGATCTTGACCAGTTCGCCAGCCTCGCAGAGCAGGCGCAGCACCGGGGCGGCCTCCTTGGGGGAAACGCCGAGTTCTTCAAACACGTCCTTGGCGTTGGGCGGGGTCAGCCCCGCGCTGGCATGCGCGTCCAGAAGCTTTTGGCGCAAGCCCGCCTGATCGGCGGCCAGGCTCACTGTATGCGATTGCAGGCGCAGCCCCTCGCCTTCAGTGACCAGATCGCCCTGCTTGAGGGCCTGATCCAGCACTTTTTGCACCAGCTTGGGGGGCAGGTTGCGGCTCCAGCCCGTGCAAAGGGCCCCCCGGGTAAATCCGGGTTTGAGAGGTTCGCGGCGGTGCAGGTCAGCCCCGCGCTCAAGACTGGCGGCCAGCAGCTTTTCAAAGGGAATTTTGCCGATCCAACAGCGGTTTTCCTTGTCCCAGCAGATAGCGTCGCCACGGGTGGAAAGCAGTTGCAGCGCCGCCTCCACAGCGGATCGGGCAAGGCCCGTCAGGGCGCGCAGCCGCGCTTCGTCAGCACCCTCGATACCGCGCAGGGTCAGTGCGCCACGTGCAAGCGCGGCCCTGGCCTCATCGCGCGCCTTGGCTTCAGCCTTGCCCCCGCCGATGGCTTCTGCCGCATCGCGCAGGTCGGGCAGCTCCTGCAACAGCCGCATCTTGTCGGCCAGTTCAGGGTCTTTGGCGCGCAATTCGGGCGGCAGAGGACTGACCAGCAGCCCGCCAGCAACCGTGCGCAGGGGCGAATAGGCCCGCAACACGCAATGGTCGCCAAATACGCCCACCATGGGTTCCTTGAAACGCAGTTCCGCCAGTGCGGTTTCGCCGGGGGCCAGTTTGTCCCTGTCGCGAAAGACCACCCGCGCCGCGCATTCGCGCGTACCATGGTGGAAATGGATTTCCACCCTTTGGCGCATGGCTCTTGGGGCGGAGGAAAGGCAGGTGAGCCTGACCAGCCAGCGGTTGGAGGGGAACAGTTCGCCGGGGCGGGCCAGCACAAAGCCGCGTTCGATTTCCTCCACATCCAGCCCCTGCACGTTGACGGCGCAGCGCTGGCCCGGCTGCACGGAATCGGCGGCCTTGCCATGACGTTGCAGCCCGCGCGCGCGGGTGGGCAGATCGGGCGGCATGAAGCGCAGTTCATCTCCAAGGTTGCACACGCCGGAAATGACAGTGCCTGTCACAACGGTGCCATGCCCCTTCATGCTGAATACGCGGTCCACCGGCAGGCGAAAAATATCGCTGCGCCGCTGAGCGGGCAGCTCGGCAGCCATGCACGCAAGGTGGTCGCGCAGCGTGTCCACGCCATCGCCTGTGGTTGCGGAAACGGGGAAGATGGGCGCACCCTCAAGAAAGGTGCCTTGCAGGAATCCGCGCACTTCTTCCTGCACCATTTCGAGCCAGTCGGCGTCCACCATGTCTGTCTTGGTGAGGGCCACAAGCCCGGTGCGTATGCCCAGCAGGGAGCATATCTCAAGATGTTCCCGGGTCTGGGGCATGATGCCTTCGTCTGCGGCAATGACCAGCATGACAAAGTCCACGCCTGCCGCGCCAGCCACCATATTTTTGACAAAGCGTTCATGTCCCGGCACATCCACGATGCCCAGCCGCTCGCCGCCAGGAAGATCAACCCAGGCGAAGCCAAGTTCAATGGTGATTCCACGGCGTTTTTCTTCTTGCAGGCGATCGCAGTCGATGCCTGTAAGCGCCCGTACCAGCGAAGTTTTGCCGTGATCTATATGCCCTGCCGTGCCTAGCACTACTGCCATAAAAGCTCCTTGGTGGTCTTGGGCCGAGTTTACACTCTGGCAAGCGCCTTTGCAAACAGCGCCCGCCCAGAAACGTAAAGGGGACCCCTTGCGAAAAGGAGTCCCCTTGAAAACGGCAAAAGCGGTTGGGAGCTTTTAAGCCTGACCCTGTTCCCTGGCCTTGATGAGGGCCATGGCCCTGTGAGCCAGCTGGGTAACTTCCGGCTTGGAAATCTGGTCGTCCGCACCCACGCTCACGCCCTTGTGGCGCAGTTTTTCGGTAATGAGTGAGGAAAAAAGCAGCACCGGCAGCTTTTTGAGCATGGAGTCTTCCTTGATGCGCAGGGTAAGATTGAGGCCGTCCATGACCGGCATTTCGATGTCCGAAACCACCACGTGCACGAAGTCTGTGATGGGCCGGTTGCCTTCTTCAGCGCTCTTTTTGAAGTCCAGCAGGCGATCCCAGGCTGCGCGTCCGTTGGAAACAACCTCAACGGTAAAGCCCGCCTTTTCCAGCAGGTCGCGCTGCATTTCGCGGATAAGGGCGGAGTCGTCGGCCACGAGGGCGCGGTAGCCTTCATTCGTCCAGTCTTCACCCAGATCGTCAAGCCGCAGGCCCAGTTTGGGATTGAGGTTGGCGACCACCTTTTCAAGGTCGAGAAGAAAGATGATGCGGTCTTCAAGTTTGACCACGCCGATGACCGTATTGTTGGATACGGCGGCAACGTACTTGTTCGGCGGTTCAACCTGCTCCCAGCTAATGCGGTGGATGCGGTTGACGCCGGAAACCATGAAGGCCGTGGTGACGTTGTTGAACTCCGTCACTATGGTTTTGGGCTGTTCTTCTTTCGCAGGGTGGGTTTTGCCCAGCCACATGGCCAGATCCACCAGCGGAATAATGCGCGAACGCAGGTTGAAAGCACCGAGCACACTCGGGTGTTGCACTTCGGGCAGCGCCGTCACCTTGGGCATGCGGATAATTTCAAGCACCTTGGCCACGTTGACACCGTAGTAGCCGCGATAGGGCTTGGCGGGAACGGGTTCGCCATTTTCGTCCAACTGCGGCGCGTCGGCAGAAGGAGGGGTGAATTCTTCAAGATAGAATTCCACCACTTCCAGCTCGTTGGTGCCGGCTTCCAGCAGAATATTGGTCTGGGCCATGCTGCCTCCAGAAAAGTACCGCTTCAGGAGCAAACGGGATTAAAGCGACTGCAGCCACAAATGAGCCGCGTCAATAAGACTTTTCGGCGTAGATGCGCCAGCCGTTAGACCTGCACGATTTTTTTGCAAAAAATTTTCTGCGGCCAGCTCTTCGACACGCTCCACAAGGTAGGTGTCGATGCCGTTCAAAGAGGCCACATCAGCCAGTCTGCGGGTATTTCCGCTCTGCCTTCCGCCTATGATTACCATGACATCCACACAGGAGGCAATGTTGCGTGCCTCCTCCTGCCGCTCGCGGGTGGCGTCGCAAATGGTGGAAAGCACCACAAGGTCGGCAATGCGCGTGCGCAGATCTTCCACAATTTCCTGAAATATTTGTCGATCCTGAGTTGTCTGCGAGGCCAGCACATAGGCCTTGTTTTCGGCAAGGTGCAAGGACTCAAGCTCTGCCGCCGTGCCGAACACATGGGCCGGGCCGCAGGCGTAAGAAACCAGCCCGCGTACTTCTGGGTGATCCGCCTCGCCAAAAAGCAGCAGGGTTGCGCCATCGGCGGTGGCCCGCCCGATGGAAAGCTGGGCTTTTTTTACCTTGGGGCAGGTGGCGTCCACAATGTCGGCCCCGCTTTGCTTGACCTGCTCCTCAACCTGCCGCGTGATGCCGTGCGCGCGGATAACCGCCACATCACCGGGGTGCAGTTGCGCGGCTTCCTTGACGCAGACCACGCCGCGCGATTCATATTCCGCCAGAACCTGCGGATTGTGGATGATGGGGCCAAGGGTACAGATGCGGGCCGTCTCGGGGGTGCCCCCCCTGCGCTCCAGCGCAGTGTTAAGTTTTTGCAGGGCCAGGCTCACGCCCATGCAAAAGCCCGCAGTCTTGGCGCGGTAAACATCCATCATGGCTCTCCTTCAAAGGGCGGCGCTTTCAGGCGTGGAGCCGTGTCGGCACTGCCCCCGTCTGACCCCAACCCATCAACAAAAAATTATCTGTATGTAATAGTGTATTACAGAAGCGCAGCAAGCGTAACCGCATGCACCTTTGTTCCTTGCTAGTCAGGGCTTCCCAGAAAAATATCCAGTAACCGGTCAAGCTCTTCCCAATCATTACAGCGGCACAGCTCCTGACGCAAGGCCCGTGCGCCGGGCAGGGTGCGCACGTAGCGCGGCACCACGGAGCGCATTTTCCACAGGGCGGCCTTGCCGGGGCAGTGGGCGCGGGCGAGCTCCAGATGCCGGGAAATCATGGCCCGCAAACGGGGGGCATCGGCCTGAACTGGGGTGTTTCCGGCCAGCAGAGCTGCGTGGTCGGCAAAGATGGCGGGATTGTGCATGGCCCCACGGGCGTACATGACGCCGCTGGCTCCGGTGCTATTAAGGCAGTTTACGCCGTCTTCCGCGCTAAAGAGATCACCGCTGGCAAGCAGGGGGATTGTCAGGCGTTGGGCCAGCATGGCAATGGCTTCCCATTGCGCGGTGCCGCCAAAACCCTGACGGGCCGTGCGTGGGTGCAGGGTCAGCCAGCCAGCGCCCGCATCCTCAAGGCGCAAGGCCAGATCGGGCAGCACCGGGCGGGTGTCGTCCAGCCCCAGGCGTAATTTGAAGCCCACGCGTCCACGGCCAGCGGCCTCAATCATGGCGCGGGCCACAACAAGCACGTTTTCCGTATCGCCCAGCATGGCCGCGCCAGCACTCTGGCGCAACACCTTGGAAACAGAACAGCCCATGTTCAGGTCAAACCAGCCAAAGCCGGACTGCCGCAACAGCTCCACCGCGCGCCCCAGAAAGGAGGCCTCCGCGCCGAAAAGCTGAACCACCAGCGGCTGGTCTTCGGGCAGGGTCATGAGCAGCTCGTTGGTGCCGGGGCTTTCATAAACAAGGCCCTTGGCGCTGACCATTTCGGTAACGCACACGGCGGCGCCGTATTCGCGGCAGAGCAGGCGAAAGGGCAGATCGCTGTACCCGGCCAGCGGGGCCAGCCAGGGATGCTCGGGGCCAAAGGGCAGGGAATCAGGGTTTGCGGGGCAGGTGGGCAGTTGAAAAACCTTGGTCACGGGCGCTCCTTGGTCACGCGCGGCGGTTCGGCGGAATTTTCCGCAGGGGCGGTTTGTTCGGCGGGCAGCTCGTTGCCTTGGGGATCCAGCGCCACGCGGGCAGACTGCGCCATATCCTCCGGGCCGGAACTGCCGGAGGCAGGCGGGGCTGCCTGCACAGGTTGCGCGGGCTGCGCGTTGGTGACATCTGCGCCCACTGTCGCGCACTGGGCATCGCTGCATGCAAAGCGGTTCAGCATGGCTGCCGCCAGCCGCAGGCCTTCGCCCGTGGTGTCGGCCACAAAGCCGTTGCTGAGATAATCCAGAAGGCCTGTGCGTCGCAAGATGGTACGCACCGAAGGGCTGCCCACCACCAGAATAACCGGCAGGCTACGGGCATAGCAGCGCTCGATAAATTGCGAAAGCGCATGCGCTCCTGAAGCATCAATCCAGAACACGCGCGAAAGATGCAACACCACAAGCCGGGTTGGCTCGTTGTCCTCGGCATACAGCAGGCGTTCAAGCTCGTGGATGGCCCCGAAAAACAGGGTTCCTTCAATCATGTACACGGTGACGCCCTGCGGCAGCTCGGCGGGGCCTTCGCGCAGCAGCGGGTCGCCCTTGTGAAGCCTGTTCACACGCGGGTGGGCGGTCTTGTAAATAAACAGCGTGAGGGAAAGCATCACGCCGATGAAGATGGCTTTTTCAAGATCAAACAGCAGTGTGGACATAAAGGTGATGAGCAGCACGGCCCTGTCCACGCTGGTCGCCACAACGCAGAGGCGGATGGCGTCAATGTCTATCATCTTGAAGGAAATAAGCAGCAGTACGCCGCTCAGGGCGGGGAGCGGCAGCCAGCTTATGAGCGGGGCCAGCACAAACAGCAGTGGCAGGGCGAGAATGCCGGAAAACACCGTGCCCATGCGCGTTCTGCCGCCGGATGTGACCACAAGGGCGCTGCGGGTAAAGGAACCGCAGCCGGGGATGCCCGACGTAAGGCCCGCGGCGATATTGCCGAGGCCCTGACCGATAAGTTCCTGGCTGCCGTCAAACGCATCGCCCTTGATGTTTGCCAGTTGTTTGCCAATGGCCAGTGATTCCACTGTTCCCAGCAGGGCAATGGCCAGCGCGGGCATGAACAGGTCGCGCACCGCGTCCAGATCAAAAGAGGGAGGCAGGGAAAAAGGCGGCACAACGCTTGGGATGGCCCCAACCAGCGGAACACCCCTTTCGTCCACGCTGAACACGGCGGCAAAGAGCGTGATTACGCCGAGCGCGGCCAGTGATGCGGGAAAGCGCGGCGACAGGCGCTTGAAGAACACGGTCAGAACAATGGTGCCAACGGCAATGCCGAGGCTCCAGTAATTGATAAAGGGCAGGCCGTGCAGCGCGCCGAACATCTGGTTGAAAAAGCCCGAGGGCTTGGGGCCGGTCAGGCCCATGGCCATGTAGAGTTGCCCCGCGGCAATGAGCAGCGCCGCTCCGGTGGAAAAGGCCACCATGACCGAGTGCGAGATAAAATTGACCAGATCGCCCAGCCGCGCCAGCCCCATGCCCAGCTGGATAAGACCGCACAGGAGCGCCATGCCGAAAATATAGGCCATGCGCGATTCTTCGGGCATGGTGCTGATCAGTTCGCCGCCCACGCTGATGGTAGCGAGGGTGGAGAAAATAATCATGGAGATGGCGTTGGTGGGGCCAGCGGCCATAAAGCGGGATGATCCCCACAGGGCGGCCAGCACCACGGGCAGCATGCAGGCGTAGATGCCATACTGCGGATGAACCCCGGCAATAATGGCGTAGGCCATGGCCTGAGGCACAGCCATAGGCGTCACGGTAAGGGCCGCCGTCATGTCCGCCTTGAAATCCTGGGCGGAATAAGTCCTGATGGTCTCAAGAAAGGGAAAAAGCCGGGCGGCTCGCATGACTAATCCTCGCGGGTTACATCGTCCTCAAGGCGCAGCACATCGTGCCCAAGGGCGTAGTGCATCAGGCGTGGCCGGTCTGCGGATTTTTTGAGCGAATTGATAATGCGCGTCATGCGGCGCGTACCTTCAAGCACACCGCCCAGATGTCCGGCAAGTTCGGTGAGGTCGTTGCGGGCGAGCGCGCGTTCCAGCTCCATGCCCAGCATGCGCCCGCGCGAATTTTCAGGAAACTCGGCCAGCAGCTCGCGCGCAAGGCGCAGGCTGCGCGCCTGGTTGGCGTCCAGATCTTCCACCAGTTCGCCGCAATACTCCGCCTGATTGCGCATGACGTTCAGGGCGTTGTTGCCGTAGTGGGCCATGGCTCCGGCGGCTTTTTCCAGCGTGTCGCGGGCAACGGCCACGCGGCGGCCCACGGTGAGCGAAACAATGCTGGCACATTTTGAAAGAAAACGTTCGTCAAAGCTTTCAAAGCCATACTCGCGTTTGGTATACAACATTACCAGGCCGAAGGGAGGCTTGTTGCTGCGCTCGCGCAGCACAAAGGCCAGACGCGAACGGTAGCCTTCCTTGTAGATGATGCAGTCGAACGATTCACCGCCCATGGCCAGGGCCTGAAGGTTGTTGGACACCACATAGCGGACGTGCCCTTCAAGAATGGCGCGCATCACGGGGTGTTCGCGCAGGCCTTCCTCCAGCATGGGGGTCACGATGGGAATGCTGCCGCCGTCCACCTGATTGGCCGAGCGCGCCACCCATTCTCCATTGGCATTGCGCAGGCGGCACACGTACATATCGGCGTACAGGGCGTGGACAAGAATTTCAGCGCTTTGCCGCAGCACTTCCCCAGGAGGGGCCATGCGGTCGGCAATGGCGAGCAGATCGTTGGAAACGCGCAGCAGCATTTCGGTATCGTTCTGCATGGCAGATATGGAGGTGAGCAGCATGAGCAGGCAGCGCCAGCTGCGCATGGGCACCCCGCGCAGGCAGGGGTGATAGCCTGTGTTGAGGGAGCGCTTTGCGGCGGGCAGCAGGGCAATGGCTGCGGCGCGCATCTCGGGCGGCGCATATTTGAGGAGTCGCTTGATTTCTTCGCGAATGTATTCTGGCGAATGCTGGGACACGGTTTGCTCCATTTCCCCGGGGTGCCTGTGTTGGCTGGCAGTATGGGGAACCGGCGCGGCTATGCGCGTATTAAGACGTTGTTGCCCGGGCTGAACCGCCTGATTCCCAGAGAAATGACTGCCTTGGGCGCTCTTTTGAGGCCTGTGCGGCGGCTTTCGCGCGCATGGCGTGCAAGCCTTTTTTCACAGAAATAAGTATAGGTGGGAAAAAAGGTCTGGTCAACGGTAGCTCATAAAAGGGGCCGTCTGTTCTGAATTAAAGTACACATTTTGTAAAGTGGTTTGTCTGGGACGTGTGGAGAATTGGCAAAGGAATTGCAAGAAGTGTTGCGGAAGATTCTCGGCTGTCGGATTTCCGACGCTATATTCTGCCTGCGGGCAGGGTGCATGAGATCAGCCCTACAACCGTCAGACGGCGGCAGGCTCAAGGCCGTGCCGACGCCCACGGGGATGCCCATGAAACAACGTAACACAATATTGCTCATATCGCTCGGCCTTGCCGCCGCCTTGCTGGTGCTCGGCCTGCTGGCCGGTTTTGTGCCGCAGAGCGAGGGGCCGGAACTGCGCCGCCGCGCGAGCGGCATGGTGGCCCGCCTGCGTCCCGAAGACATGCCCATTCCCATTCAGGCGCAGGGTGACGGCATACGCCAGTGGGCCGTGCGCGGGGCGGTGGAGCCGCATTCTGAACAGACATCCGGGGGTAGTCCGCAGACGCGTCTGGCTGTCGATGCCAGCACATCTGCCCGGGCATCCGGTGCCCACAAAACGCAGGGGACATCCTCTGCTACGGATAAGGCTACAGATCTGGCTCTGGTCAGGCGCATTGTTTCCTTTGGGCCGGAAGGCGTCATTCTTGATACTGGCGAACCCTCATTGGCCTTTTCCGGCGATGCGCAGGGTGATTTTGCCCCGCTGCTGGCTCTGGACGGTGTTTCCATTCCGCTTTTGGTCAGCAACCAGCCCCGTGATTACGGCGACGCCCTTGATGCGGCGGGCCGCCCGTTGCGCTGGGTGACGCCCACGGCCATGATGGCAGGCTATTCGCCCCGCGTGGTGCGCAGGGCTGCCATTGAAGTGCTGCGCCACGGTACTGTTTTTGATAACTTTGTGGGCGATATTGATGATAACGACATGGAAAAACTACAGGCCAGAGCCCGCCGTTATCAGAATCTGGTGGAGAATTTTTCGCGCCGCTACAATTTGAGCACCGAGCTTGTGTACGCCATCATTCACAGCGAAAGCGACTTTTCGCCAACCCTGGTCAGCAACAAGTCGGCCATGGGCCTCATGCAGGTCGTGCCGGATACAGCTAACGATGAAGTGCACAAATACCTTTACGGAAGCATGGGCGATGTGGGTTTTGAAGACCTGCGCGTGCCCGAAACCAACATCCGCTATGGCACAACCTATCTGCACATCCTGTTCACCCGCTATTTTTCCGGTGTGCACAACCCTCTGGCAAGGGAATATTGCGCGATTGCCGCCTACAATATGGGACCGAACCGTTTTCTGCGGCTCTACGGCAAAACCGTGGAAGAAGCCGTGGACAACATAAACGCCATGACGGTTGACGCTTTTTACAGGGATCTTGCCACGCGCCTGCCTGCCCGTGAAACACGTTTCTACGTCGCCCGGGTGCAGCGAATGAAGGCCCAGTACGCCTCGCTGCGCTGATGCGGATTTACCTCGCGCAGGGGCCGCGCAAAGCGCCGCCCAAAAGGGAATTTCAGCGAAAAATGGTTGTGGTGCCTATAAAAACAACGTACATGTTCTTCAACGCCGAGCCCCAACTCTATGCCCGGCATTTATTAGAGGAGTGGTCACAACCATGCGAATCCGTTTTTTTATGCCGCTGGCTCTGCTGCTGAGCTTCATGCTTTTTGCCTGCCAACAGGGCGACAATAACGCCCAGCCCAAGGTGGCGGTGGTGGATATGGCGCGCGTGATGCGCGATAGCGAACCTGGCAAGGCCGGCGTGAAGTTCCTTGAAAGCCTTCAGGGCGACATGCAGACCAAGCTTAACGACATCCAGCAGCGCCTGGAAGCCAACCCCAAGGACGCTGAAGCGCAGAAAGAACTGCAGGCCGTCTACATGTCTGCCCAGCAGCGCATGCAGGTGGAGCAGCAGAATGTTGTAAACCTGCTGTATGATGCCATTCAGCGCGTGATCAATACCTATCGCACTGAAAAGGGCTATGCCGTCATCATCAGCACTGAAGCTGTCGCCGCTTTTGACTCCAAGAGCGATGTGACCAACGAAGTGCTGGATCTTGTGAACAAGCAGAAGCTTGATTTCAAGTCTGTGACGCCTGAAGCTGAAAAGGCTCCGGAAGCCGCCCCCGCCCCCAAGGCCGAAACGCCCAAGGACGACAAGGCTGCCAAGGCCAAGAAGTAAGACAGATTCTTTCGGCTGCATTCGACGGCTGAATGTTTGGTAAAGCCCTTCGTCATTGACGGAGGGCTTTTTTATGACCTGCATGCGGGTTTGGGTGAGGCTGAGCTGAAAAGTGGCGGTGCTGAACCTTTGGCAAAAGGTTGCCAAAGGCTTGAAACAGATGATATCGTTTTTGTAATATTCTGTAATTATACAGCTTAAAAACTGTTTGAACGACCAAACAGTTTTTGCTGGACAAGGTAGACAAGCCGCGCCATAGTTTCGCCGTCGCCAGCCGGACACGCCGGTGGGCGAAAAACGCATCCAAATGGAAAAGGTTGATTATGTTTCAAGCGCTGTTTGCCGTCATGCCCGTATTTCTGATTATTGGCGCGGGCGTTCTTTTGCGCAGTCGCGATGTATTGCCCGAAAACGCTGGCCCTGTCCTTGGCATCTATGTGCTCAAGCTGGCTCTGCCTCTGCTGATTCTGCACCTGCTGGCCGGGGCCAGCCTGGCTGATCTTGGGCACTGGGCTTTCTGGGGGGGCATCCTTGGTTCCCAGCTGGTGGTGTACTGCCTTGGCTATGTGGGCGACAGAATTTTTTGTCGGCGCGGCGTGGGGCCGGGCGTTATTGCCGGGCTTTCGTGTTCCGCCTGCAATGCCGCCTTTGTGGGGCTGCCCATCGTGTCCAACCTGTTCCCCGGCAATGCCACGGCCATGCTCATTGCTGGTCTGTGCACCCTCACGCCCAATGTGGTCATGATCATCGGGCAGTCCCGTCTGGATGCTCTGGCCGGATCGCTGGCCTGGGACGGCGGCAATCCCCTGAAATTTGTGGGCAAGCTCCTGAAAGTTTTTATCCTCGGCAACCCCATTCTGCTTTCGACTCTGGCGGGCATAGCGCTTTCCGCCTCCGGGCTTGGTCTGTGGGCTCCCCTTGACCGCGCGGTGAGCCTTGTGGGCTACACGGCGGCCCCCTGCATGCTGCTGGCTCTGGGGCTTGATTTGCGGCAAAAGCTGGTGGTGGCTACGCGGCAGGCTCACGGCCACGCCTTTGTGCGGCATGCGTGGTTTATTCTCTGCAAGCTGGTGCTGCACCCGCTGTTGTGCTGGGCCATGCTGGCGGCCCTGGGTGTTTCGGGCCTGTGGCTCGTGATCAGTGTGATCATCAGCGCCACGGCCACGGCTCTGGTGGTGACGGTCATCGCCGAGGTGTACAGCGCCGTGCCGGAAGAAGCGGCCCTTACGGCGGTGGTCGCCAACGGACTAAGCATTTTTACCCTGACAGGTTTTGTATGGGGTTTTCAGGTGTTGGGCATGGTTTAAGCCGAACCTTGAAATTTGAGGAACGAAAAGCGGGCTTTGTTCTCCGGGGTGATCCGGGGAGCAAAGCCCGCTTTTTATGGTTGCGCGGTTGGGGCAGGTAGAGGCTGGCCAGCGATTGGCCCGCAATCAGGCAAAGTTGGCTGCGTGGTAGCTGCTGCGCACCAGCGGGCCGGAAAACACATGGCGCAAACCCAGTGATTTACCGTAGGCGGCGTACTCGTCAAACTGTTCCGGCGTCACATAGCGGTCAAGCTTGTGGTGCTGGCTTGTGGGCGGCAGATACTGGCCGATGGTCACAATGGAGCAGCCCACAGTGTGCAGGTCCTTGAGCACCTCAAGCACCTGCGCGTCTGTCTCCCCCAGCCCCACCATGAGGCCGCTCTTGGCCATCATGCCGCAATCGTTCACGCGGCGCAGCAGTTCCAGGCTTTGTTCGTAATCGGCCTGTGGCCGCACCTGCGCATAGAGCGCGGGGTGCGTTTCCACATTGTGGTTGATGATATGGGGTTTGGCGTCCATGACCGTGCGCAGGGCATCGGCATTGCCCTGAAAATCGGGGATAAGCACCTCGACGCTGCTGTCGGGGAGAGCCTGCCGCAGCGCCGTAATTACTGCGGCAAATTGGGCAGAGCCACCATCCGCAAGGTCGTCACGCGTCACAGAAGTGACAACGACATGCCTGAGCCCCAGCGTCACGGCGGCCTGAGCCACGCGCTGCGGTTCCGTGGGGTCGGGGGCGCTGGTCTGGCCGGGGTGGATATTGCAGAAGCGGCAGTTGCGCGTACAGGTTTCACCCAAAATCAGAAATGTGGCCGTGCCGGAAGAAAAGCATTCCTGCCGGTTGGGGCAGTTGGCCTCCTTGCAGACGGTGGAAAGCCCCTGCTCGTTCAGCAGGGCGGAGGTGGTGAAAAAGCGTTTGTCGGAGGCCAGCGGGCGGCGCAGCCATGCGGGCTTGCGCAGAGGGGCGTTGGCAGAACCGGAATTGCCGGAAGAATCGGGTTGGGTCATCTATTTCGTCCTTGCTGGGGCACCTGCGGCGGCATGCCGCAAATTGCCTGAACTGGTGTTGGGCTTGTGATTTGATTCGTCCTGCATCCCGTTACGGTTGGCCCGCGAGCAGGGCTTCGCAGGCTTGCGTCGATTGCAGGGGCGGCAGCGGCTGGCTGAAAACCTCGCAAAAGGCCTCAAGAAAGCATGCTTTCACAGCATCCATAGTCGCCAGGTCGCCGACTTGTTCCCGCTGCACCGAGGTGGCGGTCACGCCGTCAAGGCCGCAGGGGGTGATGATGTTGAAGAGGGAAAGATCCCTGTCCACATTCATGGCCAGACCGTGCAGGGTCACGTGGCGCTGCACGGCAATGCCCAGAGAGGCAATCTTGCTGCCGCCCACCCATACGCCGGGAAAGCCCGGCTTGCGGGCCGCTTCAATACCAAAGCGCCGCACCGTGCGGATGGCGGCTTCTTCCACATCATTTACATAGGCCCGGACGCCCCCGGTGCGCTTTTTCAGATTGATGATGGGGTAGGCCACCAGCTGACCGGGAAAATGGCAGGTAATATTGCCGCCGCGCGTGCTGTGCACAACATCCACAGCCGAACCCCACAGACTGGCGAGGTTGGGAGGCAGATTCTCCTGGCCGGAGTTTTTGCCCAGGGTGACGGTGGGCGGATGCTCCAGAAGCAGCAGAATGTCGTCGCCGCCCTGAAGCACGTAAGCCTGCGCCTGTTTTTGTATTTCAAAGGCGCGCTGGTAGGCGGCGCAGCCGAGATCAAATGCGTACATGTGAGCCTTGGCATTGGAGGTTGATGCAAAAAGCCCTCATAGCGGCTTGCGGCCTCGGCGTCCAGCGCTTGCGGCGCGCAGAGGCGGGCGGGGCATGACGCCGTGACGGATCAGGCGCAGCGGAATCAGGCCAGATCGCAGGGCATGGAGGTCTGGGAAAGGTAAACAAGCTCTTCAACCATTTCCAGAAGCTCGGCCAGAATGCCCCCGCCGTTCATGGGGTGCCCGAACAGCGCTTCGCGCTGGTGGTCAAGGCCGCGTTTGTCAATGGCGTCCGGCATGGTGGGGGAGAGGGTCTCCGCGAGGCGGCAGGCCAGAAAATAATCTTCCGCTCCGGCGGCAAACAGGCCTTCAAGCTTGGCAAAGCGCGGGGCCATCTGCTGCCAATAGGCCAAGGCCGCCGCTGATGGCTCGAGGCTTGCCGCCGTGCACAATGCCGCATGCAGGTTGTTGCAGGCCGCGCCGGGCAGACCCGTGCGCCAGCCCCACAGCCAGTGGGTGCGACCAAAGAAAAGGTGGTGGGCCACAGCCAGATCAAGCAGTTCGCGCATGTGGCGCAGCGCGTCCAGCAGAGGGCCGCCTGAACCTTCTGGCCATGCGGCGCAGGGGTGGCGCAGTTGCCACAGGGGCACATCTTCGCGTGTTGGCTCAAGGCCTGTCATGCTGCGCAGCAACTGGGCCAGCCACGCGTTGGCATCGGGGCTGTGTGGCGTTTCAAGGTGCGAGTAGCTCAGCACATAGCGTCCCTGCCCGTAAGCTCCGGTCACGGCCATGGGTTGGCCTTCAAGAAAATCTGCCGAGAGGTTCAGACCATAAAGGTCGCGCCAGTGAGAAAAAACCTTGGAGGGCAAGCTTTGCAGGGGCAGGTCCGCCAGCCAGAAATCCGCATCTGGCGAACCGTAGGAGGCCAGCACGGTGACGTTGTCGTTCTTTTCAGGCGCAAAGCGCCCCGGCCACCAGACAGGCAGGGAAGGAGAAAATATTTCAGATGGTGTTCCGCACTGGGCCTGCCGCGCGGCAGCGCGGCGAACACCGGGGCACAGGGGGGCAGTTGAGCCAGTATCATTGTGCCCGTTCACGGGCTGGTTGGCTGGCGCGGCGGGCCTGCGGGGCGAAAATTCATGCCCGCTGGCAACGTGGGTCCGCACATGCCCGGAAATAAGATGGTACAGACGCTCAGGATAAGCGGCCCGCGCCCAGGGGCAGATATTCAGGCCGTGGTCGGGATTGGGGTGGGTCAGGGCAAGGCCAGAACCGCCGCAGAAACCCAGATAGTTGCCGCCGCGTTCCACCCACTGGCGCACGGCTTCGCGCCCGTTTTTGCCGAGGCCCGAGGCCTTAAGCCGTGCGTTGCCGCCGGGAACCAGCAGCAGGCTTACGCCTGCGCCGCCCTGTTGCGGGCCGCCATTGGGGCTGACGCCCCCCGGCTTGCCTAAATACGCGCCTTCGGCTATTTCTTGTCCCTTAACCAGGCGGCAGGGCAGTCCCAGCGCGCGAACAGCGCGCCAGGCCATGAGGCCCCAGATGTGGGACGCGTCCCATAAAATGCAGATTGGCTGTGCGGCAAACATATACCGCATTATCGCCGCCTTTCATGGAGAAAGCAAGATGGCGGATACGCTACCCAAGGGCTATGAGCCCCATGACGTTGAAGCCCGGTGGCGCAAGCACTGGGAAGATGACAAAACCTTTACGCCCGATCCGGACGCTCCCGGCGAGCCGTATTCCATTGTCATTCCGCCGCCCAATGTCACGGGCGCGTTGCACATAGGGCATGCGCTCAACCATACACTTATTGACGTGCTCTGCCGTCACGCCCGCCAGAAGGGCAAGAACGTGCTCTGGGTGCCCGGCACCGACCACGCGGGCATTGCTACGCAGAACGTGGTGGAACGCGCCCTGGCCAAGGAAGGCAAGAGCCGCAAGGATCTTGGCCGCGAAGCCTTTATCGACCGGGTGTGGGAATGGCGCGATGAATACGGCCACCGCATTCTTGATCAGGCGCGCGCCCTTGGCGATTCCGTGGACTGGACGCGTCTGCGCTTCACCATGGATGAAGGCCTTTCCGCCGCCGTGCGCAAGGTTTTTGTGCAGCTCTATAATGAAGGGCTGATCTACAAGGGCGATTACATCATCAACTGGTGCTCGCGCTGCCACACGGCTCTTGCCGATGACGAAGTGGAACACGAGCAGAGCCGGGGCAAGTTGTGGAAGGTGCGCTATCAGCTGGCCGACGGCAGCGGGCATATCACCATTGCCACCACCCGGCCCGAGACCATCCCTGGCGACACCGCCATTTGCGTGCACCCCGAAGATGAGCGCTACACCGCCCTCATAGGCAAAAAGGCCGTGGTCCCCGTGCTTGGGCGCGAGATCCCCATTATCGCCGATGCCTATGTTGACCGCGAATTTGGCACAGGCGCGCTCAAAGTGACGCCCTGCCACGACCATAACGACTGGATGCTGGGCAAGAAGCACGACCTCGTCTTCCTCAAGGCCATTGACGAAAACGGCATCATGACCGCCGAGGCCGGGGCCTATGCGGGCCTTGCCAAGGAAGAATGCCGCACCCGCATCGTGGCCGATATTGAAGCCGCCGGGCAGCTTGAGGGCATAGAAGAAATCGATCACGCCGTGGGCCATTGCTACCGCTGTCATACGGTGGTCGAACCGCACGTTTCCACGCAGTGGTTTGTGGCCGCCACCAAGATGGCCCCTGCCGCGCGCGATGCCGTGCCCGGCATGACCAAGATTTTTCCCGAAACGTGGCTCAAGACCTACTATCACTGGCTTGATAACATCCGCGATTGGTGCATCAGCCGTCAGATTTGGTGGGGGCACCGCATCCCGGCCTGGAACTGCGAATCCTGCGGTGAACTGGTGGTGGCCGAAGAAGCCCCCGCAGTCTGCCCCAAGTGCGGCGGCGCGCTGAAGCAGGAAGAAGACGTGCTGGACACGTGGTTCTCCTCCGCGCTGTGGCCTTTCTCCACCATGGGCTGGCCTGAGGACACCAAGGATCTGCGCCGCTGGTACCCCACCTCGGTGCTGGTTACGGGCTTTGACATCCTGTTCTTCTGGGTGGCCCGCATGATGATGATGGGCATCCACTTCATGGGCGAAGTGCCGTTCAAGGATGTGTATCTGCATGCCCTTGTGCGTGATTCCTCTGGCCGCAAGATGTCCAAATCCACGGGCAACGTCATCGACCCGCTGGAAATGATCGACAAATACGGCTGCGATGCCCTGCGTTTTACCCTGACGGCCTTTGCCGCCATGGGGCGCGACATCCGCCTTTCCGAGGAGCGCATCGAGGGCTACCGCCACTTTGTGAACAAGCTCTGGAACGCGGCCCGCTTCGCCCTCATGAACCTGCCGGAAGAAGCCCCGGCCCCGGTGGCTCCCGAGACGGTTCCCGGTCTGCACCATCAGTGGCTGCTGCACCGGCTTGAAGTGGTCAAGCAGGATATGGACAAGGCCCTGGCCGACTACCGCTTCAACGATGCGGCGCAGTTGGGTTACAAGTTCCTGTGGAATGAATTCTGCGACTGGTATCTTGAGCTTATCAAGCCCGACATGCAGTCTGAAGATCCCAAACGCAAGGCCGAGGCCCAGTATGTGCTGTGGCTGGCCCTGCGCGAGCTGCTGGTGCTGCTGCACCCCATCGTGCCATTCGTGACTGCCGAAATATGGGCCGCCTTGCCCGTGGCGGCTGGCGAAAAGGCCACAGACATCGCCCGCGAGCTGTACCCCGCCGCGCGCCCGGCCTGCCTGCGCCCGCTGGAAGCCGGTCGCATGGAGCTGATTCAGGGCATCATTGTGGCCGTGCGCACCATCAAGGCGGAACTTGGCATCAGCCCCAGCCACAAGGTCAGCCTCATGCTGCACCCTGTGGACGCGGCCCAGGCCGAACTGCTCGAGGCCAGCAGTCAGTGCATGGCCACCCTGGCGCGGCTTGAAACCCTCACCATCGGCGCGGATGTACACGCGCCCAAGGCTTCGGCCTCTGCGGTGGTGGAAGGCTGCCAGGTTATTGTGCCCCTCAAGGGCGCTGTGGATCTGAACGGCGAGCTGGCACGTCTGGACAAGGAAATCGCCAAGCTTGAAAAAGACGTGGTGGGTGTGAACATGAAGCTGAGCAACGAGAGTTTTGTGAGCCGCGCCCCTGCGGATGTGGTGGCCCGCGAGCGTGAACGCGCCGAAAAGCTGCTGGATGCCAAGGAAAAAATGCAGGCCCTGCGTGCCCGTTTTGCCGAGGCCCTGAACGAAGAATAACCGGCTGTCGCCCCAAGGGGTTTCCGGTCTGAATATGCGGCGCGGACGGCGGGCGGTTGCCTGTTGTCCGCGCCGCAGTTCCTGCGGGTGGCTTTGCCGCCCCTGTATACAAAAGAGGTTGATATGACTCCTGCCGCGATGGCGTATGTTCAGCTTGGAGCGGCCATTCTGGTCGAGGTGGGGGCCACGGCCTGTCTCAAGCATTCGGAGGGCATGAGCCGTCTTTTGCCCACCCTTGCTTCGCTGCTCGGCTATGGTATTTCATTCTACCTGCTTTCCAAGGTGCTCAATGTCGTGCCCATGGGCATATCATACGGCATCTGGAGTGGCATTGGCATTGTGCTGGTTTCGCTTCTGGGCTTGCTGGTTTTTGGGCAGAAGCTTGATCTTGCCGCCTGCCTCGGCCTCGGGCTGATTGTGCTTGGGGTACTTGTCATACATTTTTTTTCAGGCTCCATGCCCCACTAAAACGGACTTACTGATGCCGCCCGTTGGCTAACAGCTTGTTTTTTTGTCAGCCTTTGGTATAAAAATAAATTTTTTGTGCACGTGTCCGCCAGGGCCTGCCTATTGACAGGCCCTGGCGGACACGCTATGTCCTGTCGTTCAAAAAGCTCTTTTTTGAGCGCAATATCCCATATGGAGGGAAATAATGCCCACGATTAACCAGCTTATCCGCATTGAGCGGAAGGCCGTGGTGAAGCGCAAGAAGACCCCCGCCCTGCAGGCTTGCCCGCAGCGCCGTGGCGTTTGCACCCGCGTTTACACCACCACCCCGAAAAAGCCTAACTCGGCTCTGCGTAAGGTCGCCCGTGTGCGCCTGACCAACGGTATCGAAGTTACGGCCTACATCCCCGGCGAAGGCCACAACCTTCAGGAACACTCCGTGGTCATCATCCGCGGCGGTCGTGTAAAAGACTTGCCCGGTGTCCGTTACCACATCGTGCGCGGTACCCTTGATACGTCCGGCGTGGCCGATCGTCGCAAGAGCCGTTCCAAGTACGGCGCCAAGCGTCCCAAGTAGTTTTATTCTTTCGGCGCGTGCCATGCGGCCCGCCTGGCTGCTTCCCCTGGGGAGCGCCGGTCGCCGCGGGGTTTGGTGCCGCCGCAAATCAAGCATGAAGGAGAAACCCCATGCCCCGTAAAGGTCCTGTCCCGAAGAGGGAAGTGCTGCCCGATCCGTTGTACTCCAGCCGCCTTGTCACCAAGTTTGTGAACAGGCTTATGTTCGACGGCAAGAAGGGTGCAGCCGAAAAGATTTTCTACAGCTCCCTTGAGACCCTGGCTGAAAAGTCGGGCGAAGAACCCATGCGCGCCTTTGAAAAGGCCCTGGACAATGTGAAGCCCCACATGGAAGTCAAGGCCCGCCGCGTTGGCGGCGCCACCTACCAGGTGCCTATGGAAGTGCGCCCGGAACGCCAGGTTTCCCTGTCGATCCGCTGGCTTATCAACTATGCCCGTTCGCGCGGTGAAAAAGGCATGACTGCCAAGCTTTCCGCCGAACTGCTGGATGCTTTCAACGGACGCGGCGGCGCGGTGAAAAAGCGTGAAGACACGCACCGCATGGCCGACGCGAACAAGGCTTTCGCTCACTACCGCTGGTAAGAGGGCCTTCCGTTTTTTATCTGAATTCAGCCCGACGCCGCGTCCGCAAGGAAGCGGCGTCGGCTTTGCACCACACCGCATCCGCAGTATGGAGGAAACACCGTGTCCCGCACCGTTGCTGTAAACAAACAGCGCAATATCGGCATTATGGCCCATATTGACGCAGGCAAGACTACCACCACCGAACGCATTCTTTTCTACACCGGCGTTAATCACAAGATCGGCGAAACGCACGACGGCGCCTCCACCATGGACTGGATGGAGCAGGAACAGGAACGCGGCATTACCATTACTTCCGCCGCCACCACCTGCTTCTGGAAAGACTGCCGCGTTAACATCATCGACACCCCCGGCCACGTGGACTTCACCATTGAAGTGGAACGTTCGCTGCGCGTGCTCGACGGTGCCGTGTGCGTGTTCGACGCCGTTGCCGGCGTGGAACCCCAGTCTGAAACCGTGTGGCGTCAGGCTGACCGCTACAATGTCCCCCGCATCTGCTTTGTGAACAAGATGGACCGTATCGGCGCCAACTTCTTCCGTTGCGTGGAGATGATTCACGACCGTCTTGGCGCCAAGGCCGTGCCGTTGCAGTTGCCCATCGGCAGCGAAGACAAGTTTGAAGGCGTGGTGGATCTGGTGCGCGGGCATGCCATCCGTTTTGACAAAAGCTCCAAGGGCGCGGAATTCAGCGTTGAAGACGTGCCTGCCGAAATGAAGGATCTTTACGACGAAAAGCATCACGAGATGCTGGAAGCCGTGGCAGAGGAAGACGAAGCCCTGCTCGAAAAGTACCTTGCCGGCGAGACTCTTTCCGAAGAAGAAATCATCTCCTGCATCCGCAAGGCCACCATTGCCCGCAACATCGTGCCGGTGCTGCTGGGTTCCGCCTTCCGCAACATGGGTGTGCAGCCCCTGCTGGACGCGGTGGTGGACTACTTGCCTTCTCCGGTGGACATCCCGGCCATGCCCGGCCACGTTGCTGGCAAGCCCGAAGACATTGTGGAATGCCATTGCGACGACAAGGAACCCCTTGCCGGTCTGGTGTTCAAGCTTTTCTCCGACCCCTTCATCGGTCACTTGTCCTTCTTCCGTATTTACTCCGGCTTCCTTGAATCCGGCATGACCGTGTACAACGCCAACACCGGCAAGCGCGAACGCATTGGCCGCATCCTGAAGATGCACGCCAACAAGCGTGAAGACGTGAAATGGGCTGGCGCTGGCGACATCGTGGCTCTGGTGGGTCTGAAAAACGCCTCCACCGGCGACACCCTGTGCGACGAAAAGCGCGAAGTCATTCTGGAATCGCTGAACATTCCTGATCCGGTTATCGAAGTTGCCATTGAGCCCAAGACCAAGGCCGACCGCGACGCTCTTTCCGCCGCCCTGAACAAGCTGGCCAAGGAAGATCCCTCGTTCCGCGTGAAGGGCGACGATGAAACCAACCAGACCCTGATCGCCGGTATGGGCGAACTGCACCTGGAAATCATTGTTGACCGCCTCACCCGCGAATTCGGCGTGAACGCCAACGTGGGCAAGCCCCAGGTTGCCTACCGCGAAACCATTTCCAAGCCTGCCAAGTCGGACCTCAAGTACGCCAAGCAGTCTGGTGGTCGTGGTCAGTACGGTCACGTTGTCATTGAAGTGGAACCCAATCCCGGCAACGGTTATGAGTTCGTCAATGCCATCTCCGGCGGCGTTATTCCCAAGGAATACATCCCCGCAGTGGACAAGGGTATCAACGATGCCCTGAAGTCCGGCGTGCTGGCTGGCTTCCCCGTCGTGGACGTGAAGGTTAAGCTCATTTTTGGTTCGTACCACGAAGTTGACTCTTCGGAACAGGCCTTCTACGTGGCCGGCTCCATGGCCATCAAGGACGGCATGCGCAAGGCCACCCCTGTGCTGCTCGAACCCATCATGGACGTGGAAGTGGTTACGCCTGAAGAATACCTCGGCGACGTCATGGGCGACCTCAATGGCCGCCGTGGCCGCGTGCAGAGCATGGAAGCCCGCGCTGGCGGCGCGCAGAGCGTGCGCGCTCAGGTGCCGCTTTCCGCCATGTTCGGCTATGCCACTGACCTGCGTTCGCGCACTCAGGGCCGCGCCACCTTCACCATGCAGTTCGATCACTACGAACGCGTGCCCCAGGCCATTGCCGAAGAAATCCAGAAGAGCCGTACATAATCTGAGCCTGGCGGCCTAGCCGCTCAGGGCTTTATACGGCGGGGGAGGAAGCGGCAAGCTTTCTCCCCCGTCTGGTTTGTGGCAGGCACTGAAATTAGCTGTTGTTGGCAGGGCCAGAAAAGGGCATTCTGCGCTAACGGAAATATGGATTTGCTATATTGCGTGAAGCTTCGCTCTTTGCCGGGGCATCACGGCACAGTCAACGATGTGATGGAGTAGGTGATGCAGGACGATCTGCCAAAGGGTTTCAGGGCTGGGGCTGCGGCTGCCAATTTCAAAAAGGCTGGCCGGGACGACCTTGGCATTATAGTTTCAGACACAACCGCTGTGCTGGCGGGAATGTTCACCCAGAACCTGTTCAAGGCCGCACCTGTGCTTGTGTGCCAGGAAATACTTGCAAGTCGCGGCACCGCGCGCGCTGTTCTTGCCAATTCCGGCCAGGCCAACGCCTGCACCGGTGATGAGGGGCTTGCCAACTGCCACGCCACGCAGGCTATGGTGGCTGGCCTTAGCGGGCTTGAGGCCGATGAAATTTTGCCCCTTTCCACTGGCGTTGTGGGCGCGCATCTCAAAATGGATCTGTGGCTTGATGCCGTCCCCAAGTTGGTCAGCAATATCGGCACTCGCGATGCGGAGGGCTTTACCCGCGCCTTTATGACCACGGATGCCTTTCCCAAATTTTCCATGCGCGAGGTTACGCTTGCAGGCGGCACTGTGCGCCTTACCGTGATGGCCAAGGGCGCGGGCATGATCTGCCCCAATATGGCAACCATGCTCTGCGTGGCGCTTACAGACGCCAAGGTGGCGCGCGATCCCTGGCAGGCCATGTTTGGCCGTGCCGTGGAAAAGACCTTCAACCGGGTGAGCGTTGACGGCGACACCTCGACCAACGACACCATTCTGGGCCTTGCCAACGGCGCGTCTGGCGTTGTCGCTGAAAGTGCGGCTGATCTGGCACTGCTGGAAGAAGCGCTTACCGACATTCTGGGCACTGTGTCGCATATGCTGGTTATGGATGGTGAAGGAGCCAGCAAGGTTATCCACATCACCGTGACCGGTGCCGCCAGTGATGACGATGCCCGCACCGTGGCGCGCAGCGTGGGGCATTCACAGCTGGTAAAGACCGCCATCTACGGCGGCGATGCCAACTGGGGCCGCATCGTTACGGCTGTTGGTTACAGCGGCGCGAAGTTTGACCCCGCCAAGGTCAGCATGAAGCTGTGCGGCATTGAGCGCTTCCGCCTGGGCTGTCCTGTCAATGAAGACAAGGAAGACGCCTTGGCCGAACTGCTCAAGGCCAAGGACGTGCAGGTGGAGATTGATCTGGGCGGCGGTTCCGGTTTCTACAATTTCCAGGCTTCCGACCTTGGTCATGAATACGTGACCCTGAACTCTGACTACCGTTCGTAAGGCTTCTCCACCACTTCACACTGTTATTGACCGTATCAAGCCCCGCACCGCATCAGACCTTGTCTGTGCGTTGCGGGGCTTTTGCTGTATCTTCCTATATTTTCACAAATACTTGCCTGGCATGGAAGGATGCGTTCATGCGTTTACGCCTTCCATGCTGGATGAAGATACGATTTTTCTGCACGTCATAATTTCTGCCTCCAGTTCATGCAGACATACTGGACAGGCAGGCCAGAGGAGCTTTAGTGTTTTTGAGGAGGGAATTATGGAAGAAGAGTTTTTTGAACGGCGCTATCTGGAAAATGTTGACGCCTGTCCTGTCTGTGGCAGCAGACAGAGTCAGGTAGTCTATGAGGTCGGCGGGGGAGTAATGGCGCAAAAGTGCGCTTGCGGCGGGTACTATTGCGACCATCGCCTTAACCCCGAAGGTTTGTCTGCTTACTGGCAGGATTATCAGAACCGTGAACACTGCGCGGTAGAAGCAGAATGTGCCCAGCGGCAGCGCATGTACGCGGTGGACTATGCGTATATCGCCCAGTTTCTGAAACCCGGGGCCAGGGTGCTGGATGTAGGTTGTGCGGATGGCCTGTTTCTGGACTGGTTCGCGGCTGCCGGGCACGAGTGCCATGGTGTGGAATTTGGGCACGAGGCGGCACTAAAGGCCGCGCAGCGGTACCCGGTACAAGAGGGATATTTCCCTGATCTGGACATAGCCCCCGGTTACGACCTGATTATTTTTCGCGGCGTATTGCAGTATGTGCACACGCCGCGACGCTTTTTCAGCAAGGCGGCTTCCCTGCTCGCGCCGGGCGGCCATGTGTACGTGACCGCGCAGCCCAACATGGAGGCTTATTGCCATCAGGTGTTCCGCAAGAGGTTTCGTTTCAGCCTTACTCCGTGTGACTGTGTGGGCTACACGCCGCAATCGCTGGCAGGCGAGTTTGCGGCGCTGGGGTGCAGCACAGTGGGGCAAACGTTCTTTTATGAGGAAACCCCGTATGCAAACCCCGCTTGCGACATTCAGGCTGTCAGCAGGGCTGTGGAGGCCATAAACAGGGGGCAGGAACCACTAGAACCGTCGCCGCCATTCTGGGGCAACATGATGACCATGGTTTTTCGTAAAAACTGAGCCCCACGTGCCAGTGCAGACAAAAAAGCTCCGGACATTTTTCATGCCCGGAGCTTTTGCAATTCATTCATATGCGGCGTTTAGAAACCTTCAGCCACCCAGTCCACAATCTGGGTCATGCGGGTAAGGGTATGCTGGTTGTTGCGCTGCCTTTGGCCAATCTCTTCCATGGAGCCCTCAAGTCGGTAGATGCGCCAGTCTCCCTCGGTCAGAACACCGAGCCGCACGGCTTCATTCACAGCCGCCCGTGCTTCGCCAGGCGAGCAGAACAGATCGAACTCCTGTACGCCAGGGTCAAGTATCACCTGTGACCCGCTGGCAATATCTACAATGTAGTTGCCGGGGGCGTAGACGTACACAAAGGGGCATGGTTCGACCGGAGGAAGGGGCGTAGTGTCCTGCGTTGGCTGGGCCTTGTTACAGGCTATCAGCGCAAGGCTCAGCAGGGCGGCGCAAACAAGGCGTGCGTGCATCATCTACCTCATGGGCTGTGGTTTTCAGCGCCCGGAAGCTGCCATTTCGCGCAGACGGCGAATGCGCTCTTCCAGGGGCGGATGGGTGCTGAAGAGGCTTGCCATGCCGCCATGAGCGTACATGGGGGTCACAATGAACATCTGTTCCGTGCTGGGGTTGCCTTCCTGCATGGGGATCTGGCCGCTGGCGATGCCCAGCTTGTTCAGCGCCCCGGCAAGGGCCAAGGGCTGACCGCAAAGCGCGGCGCCAGTGTCGTCCGCCAGATACTCGCGCGAGCGTGAAATCGCCATCTGGATAAGACCGGCAGCCATGGGTGCCAGCAGGGCCATGGCAATGGCGGCAATGGGGTTGGTTCCGCCGCCTTCTTCGTCCCGGTTGCCGCCAAAAATGGCCGTAAACTGAAAGATATTGGCAAGGGTCACAATGGCGGAACCCATAACGCCCGCAATGGTCTGAATAAGGATGTCGCGGTTGACGATGTGCCCGACTTCATGCGCCAGCACACCGCGCAGTTCTTCGGGCGAGAGCAGGCGCATGATGCCTTCCGTGACGGCAACAACGGCATTTTCCGGGTTGCGGCCCGTGGCAAAAGCATTGGGAGCTTCTTCAGGCACCACGCAGATGCGCGGCTTGGGAATGCCCGCATTGTGGGCAAGTTCTTCCACAATTTTGTGCAGATATGGTGCTTCCTCCGGTGCGAGCTCGCGCGCGCGGTACATGGAAAGCACTATCTTGTCAGAATACCAGTAGCTGCCCACGTTCATGATCAGGGCTAGGCCAAAGGCAAAGATAACGCCTGTGCGCCCTCCCATCAGGCCGCCAAGCATAATTATAATGGCGGAAAGCAGGGCGAGCAGAAGAACAGTCTTGATCTGGCTGGTCATGCATTTTCCTCTCAAGCAGATTTAAGCTGCGGGTTTTCCGCATGCTTCTTTCAGTATAAGCACTCTGTTGATGGTGGCAAGCGGGGCAGGCTCAGGGATGGCGAGCCCTCCACCACAGCTGGAAGACCAGCAGCGTCCAGAGGGGCTTGCGCAGGTCGGCCCTGCCGGAGACATGCTCGTCCATAAGGGCGCGAACCGCCTGATGGTTGAATATGCCCTGCGCCTTCAGGGTGGATTCGCTCAGCAGGTCTTCCATGAGGGGCCGCATGCGGCCGCGCAGCCACTCTGCCACAGGAATCTGGAAACCGCGTTTGTTGCGGTACAGGATTTCATCCGGCAGCAGCTCGGCAAAAGCCTTTTTGAGCAGCCACTTGCGCTTGAAGCCGTGCAGTTTCCTGCTCACGGGCAGGCGTGCGGCAAACTCCGCCGCATCCTTGTCAAGGAACGGCGCGCGAACCTCCAGGCTGTGCAGCATGGAGCAACGGTCAACCTTGACCAGGATATCATCAAGCATGAACTGGCGGGCATACACGTGGAAAGCGCGGGCAAGCGGCGTGGCGGCGTTTTGCGGCTGCCAGTGGTCATAGTGTTCGCGCGTGGGGGCAAAGAGAACTTCGGGAGCCAGAAAACCGGGCTGTTGCGCCTTGAAAGCGCTATCCAGAATGGATTCCTGCATGTCGGGCGTAAAGGCCGTGAGCATGGTCTGCACCCGCTGCCATGCCGGGGCATGCGCCGCCCGCAGGAATGTGGCAACGGCCAGGCGGGGGTTGATGTACCCCGCAGAGGAAGGCAGCAATTGCGCAAGCGGTTCTATGATGCCCTTGCGCAGCGCAGAGGGGGCAGCATTGTACCACTGGGCAACCTTGAAGCCGATATAGTGTTCGTACCCCGCCCACAGTTCGTCCGCGCCGTCGCCGCCAAGAGCCACGGTGACCTTTTCGCGCGTGACGCCGGAAAGCAGCCATGTGGGGGCAACGGACGCATCCGCCATTGGCACGTCCATGCGGCTGATGATGCCGGGCAGGGTATCTGCGCATTCCTCGGCGGAAAGCACGCGTTCATGGTGGTCGGTGGCAAAGGCCTTGGCCACGATGCGGGCATAGCGCGACTCATCGTAGCTGGCCTCGCTGAAGCCGATGGAAAATGTCTTGATGGCCGTGGAAGACTGGCGGGCCATGAGCCCCGCCACAATGGAAGAATCAATGCCGCCGGAAAGAAAGACACCCAGCGGCACATCACTGACCATACGGCGGCGTACCGCCCGTGAGAGCAGAAAGCGCAGTTCTTCGCAAAGCTCATTGTCGCTGCGCCTGTCGGACTCATCGGGCATGGGCATATCCCAGTAGCGGGAAATACTCAGATTGCCATCCTGCAGCAGCAACATGTGCGAAGGCGGCAGGCTCTGCACCTCTGTGTAGACGCTGTGCGGCGTGGGCACATATTCGTAGGCCAGATAGCGCATAACGGCCTGCGGGTTCATGGTCAGGCTCAGATGGCGCAACTGTTCAATCCCGGTCAGTTCGGAGGCAAAATACAGCCTGCCGTGCTGCACGGTATAGAAAAATGGCTTTTTGCCAAAGCGGTCGCGGGCGCAGAACAGACGGCGCTGCTGGTTGTCCCACAGGGCAAAGGCAAACATGCCGTCAAAGCGGGCCAGACAGTCCGGCCCCCATATGCGGTAGCCCTCAAGAATGACTTCCGTGTCGGAACTGGTCTGAAATTGTCCGCCAAGGGCGGTCAACTGTTCTTTGAGCTCGGCATAATTGTATATTTCACCGTTGAAGGTGACGGTCATCTGACCGTCGGCGCTGTGCATGGGTTGGCCGCCGCCGGAAAGGTCGATGATGGAGAGCCGCCTGTGCCCAAGGCAGACCGGGCCGCTGCTCCACTGTCCTTCACCATCGGGGCCGCGATGGGACATGCGATCGGTCATGGCCTTGACCCACTGCCCGGCTTCGGGAGTGAGAGGCGAGGCGTCAACTTGGCAAATGCCAGCTATACCGCACATTTTTGTTTCCAGATCGTGTAATGTTTGATGAAAATATCTGCCAGACGCCGATTGTTGCGGGTCGGGTCAAACATATCCGCCGCAAGCTGTTTGCCGTTGCGCGCCAGTTCCTGAGCCAGAGCGTCGTTATCGGCAAGGCATTGCAGGGCATCGGCCAGAGCCTCGGGATCGTTGGGCGGCACGGCAAGGCCGGTTTTACCGTTGATCACCACTTCAGGCAGTGCGTTGACCGTGGTGCTCACCACGGGCAGGCCGTAGGCCAAGGCTTCAATAACCGTGTTGGGAATGCCGTCGCGGCGGCCAGATTCGTGCACCACGCAGGGCGCTGCAAAAATGTCGTGCTCGGCCAGGATGTGCGGCAGTTCGTTGTGCGAAATAATGCCCGGCAGCAGCACCCGGTCTTCAAGCCGTAGCTCCTCGCGCAGGCGCAATATCTCGGCTTCCATACGTCCAAGACCCATAACCGCGCCGCCGCCGCCTGCAAGGGTAAGCCTGAAATCCACGCCCCTGTCGCGCAGGATGGCACAGGCCTTGATCAGCACGTCAAAACCCTTGGTAACGTCAAACCGCCCCAGAGCCAGAAGACGCACGGGGCGCTCCATGGGCTGTTGTGTCTGGGCATTTTCCTGTGCCTTGGGTGCGGCGACGCTTGCGGGAATATCAGTTTCTGGCAAGGGCGGCAGGGTAAGACTGTTGTAGATCAGCTCCACCTTGCCCTTGGCCTGCCCCTTGGCAAAAACCTCGATACGGGTTTTGTCCGCCTCGTTGTTGGCACGTACAAAGAAAGCTGCGGTCAGTTTGTCGCCGAGATCCGGGTCGGCTGGCTCCAGATTGTCGCCGCGCGCGGCGGTGGCAAAGGGCAACCCGGCGATCTGCGAGGCAACCCAGGCAGCTGTGGCAGTGCCGCGCGGCCATGGAGCGTAGATCATGTCTATGCCAGCCTCGCTGAACAGGCGGCCCAGGTACATGCCGGCGCAGAATGCCCAAAGGTTTTCACCCAGGGTTTCCCAGCTGCGCCAGCGGCGGAATATGGCCTTGCGGAAGAGGCGTCCAGAACGCAAAGGGTGCAGCGCAATTTGCCGGAAGCATTCACCCAGCACACGCCCCAGGGCGCGCATGCCGTAGGTGCGCGTTTCTCCGGCCACGGCCCGCATTTCGTTGGAGCAGTGGCGCAGGTTGGGGCCGTACAGGCTGTAGACGGAAAGCGGCAGCAGCCCCTTGAGGCCTTCCACTTCCCTGAAGATAAAGGGCTGTGTAAACAGCGGATACCACAGCAGAACATAGGCCACGTGCGGCAGGCCCGTCTTGAATACGGGGCGGGAGGCCTTGGTGCTGGTTTCCGTCATGGTTGTCTCCAAATGCGGCGGGCTTTTCTCAGCGGGTTGCTGGGTATTAATGCTGTCGCCGTCTCTTTGTGCATGTATGATCACGGGTTGCTTGTAAAATTTCTCTTGAAAAACAGAGCTATGGGGTTGCAGGCCCGCCAGTCCAGTCGCCCTTGCCCAGCAGGGTGGGGGCCGTTGGCCCAAGCTCGCAGCGCAGTTCGTCCATGGTCACGCACCGCACACTGTAATGCCTGTGCAGCCAGTTGAGCCAGTCGGCAACTTTGCGCGTGAAGCGCGCCACAGCTGCGGCGTCAGGCAGGTGAGGCGTGCCGCCGGGCATCATTTCTGATGAATGCCAGGTCAGGGAAAGCACCCGTCCGCCACGGGCCGCAAAAATTTTTGTAATGGCGCACATGGCCCACAGGGGATGGTAAACTGGCAGCAGAGCCAGTGCTCCCCAGTTTTTCAGGCTGGCGCGTATTTTTTTGCCAGTCGGGCCGGACACGCTGCGCAACAGGGCCGGAAGCTGCGGAACGAGAGGGGTCACGGTAAGAGGAACTTCAAAAATTCTGTCGTCTCCCACCGAAACCCAGTATGGAGTGCCTGGCGCGTCAAAATGGTTGGGTCCCTGCAGTGGCGTGGGCGCGCAGTGCAGGGGGCGCACTGAGGCATCGCAAAGGATGCCTGCGGCGGCCAAAAGAGGCCAGTGCTGGCGGTGGAGATCCCATCTGCCCATGCGGAAGGAAGTGAGCGGCGCGCTCTGCACTGCCCGGCCTGCCTTCATAAGCGCAGCGAGTTTGGCGGCGAACAGGTCGTTGGACAGTGCTGCTGCTGGTACGCTGTCGGCCATGTCGGGCAGGGTTTGCTCCGACCCGTCCAGTGCCAGAGGCGGCGTGTTCCAGTGGTGCAGGTGCGCGCCAATTTCTGCGTGGTGCTCGTCACGCAGCCATGCCAGGGTCTCGTGGGATGTTTTGTCCGCCAATACGCTGTGGGCGCAGAAAAGCGTGGGGCGTACGCCCATGGTGCAGAAAGGGGTCAATGCTCTCAGGCTGGCGGTGTTGCGCGTTGAAAAGCCACGGCGGGCGTAGTGCCCGCCAAAGAGGCCTTCCTCTTCAACATCCAGACTGACGGCCAGATAGAGCGGCTGTTTGATGCTCATGCGTGACCCGCCGCTCCGGCTTTCATGGCGGCAGGGATGTCGTCCTCTGCGGAGCTTCCGGTCTGTCCGCCGGAATGGCTCCAGTAACGACGGCTTTCATCCACATAAAGGCGCAGCAGGGCCGTGATGTTGTTTTCCCGGTCAAACATTTTTTCAACGCGGGCGCGGCCTGCCTCGGCCATGCGGCTTGCGTGCTCCCGGTCTTCAACCATATGCCGTACGGCATCGGCAAGAGCGTGCGGGTTGCGTTGCGGGGTAAGCAGACCGGTTTCTCCGTTGATGATTACTTCGGAGATGCCGCACACGTCCGTGGCAATAACGGGCATGCCGTGCGAGAGAGCTTCCATGATCACGTTGGGGATGCCGTCGCGGTCGCCGTTGGAATGGACAACGCTCGGCATGATGAGCATGTCGTGGTCGAGCATGTAGCCGCAGATCTGATCGTGCGGGATAAAACCGGGCATGTGCACGATATTTTTAAGGCCCAGCCGGTCACGCATACCCATGAGCTTGAGCCTCCAGCGTCCATTGCCCACGAGGGTAAGGCTCACAGGTACATTTTCTCTTTGCAGGCGCGCCATGGCGGAGAGCAGGTCGGGAAAACCCTTGGTGCGCGCAAAACGCCCCACCGCCAGCAGACGGTAAGGGGGGCGCATGCTGACTGCACACTGCCCCTTGGGGGTAAATGTAAGGCTGTTGTAAATGGCGTGAACTTTATATTCCTGCCCGACAGGGCAGAACTTGCGCAGCCAACTCACATTGGCGTGGTTGTTGGTGCGGATGAAGAGCGCGTCTGCAGATTTTTCCCGCAGCAGGCCGTCTTCCGGGTAGATGTCGCCAGCGCGGCCCGTAAAGGCAAAGGGAATGCCTGTAAGACGCGAAGCCACCCATGATGCCGTTGCCGGACCGTTGGCCCACGGGGAGTGAATAAGCTTGACGCCATCCCTCACGCACAATTCGGCGAGCAAAAAACCTGCCATGAAGCACCACAGATTTTCACCCAGGGACTCCATGTTGCGCATGCGATGAAAAAATCCCATACGCATGAGGCCCCAGACCTTGAGCGGATTGCGTGAAAGTGCACGTATGAAAGCCCGGAGAATGCGCACTGTGCCGCCAACGCCCATGCGTTCCACCGGCCCGGTAAACTTGCGCATTTCTTCGCTACAGCCGCTCAGGCTTTTACCATACATGGTATAGGCGCGCACAGGCAATCCCCGCGCCATAAGCTGCACCACCTCGCGAAAGATGAACGTTTCGGAGGAGAGGGGAAACCAAAGCAGAACATAGGCAACAACCGGCAAGGCGTCCATTTTCGGTTGTGATGCGCTCTGCTCTGCTTCTGCGCCGTCAATATGCGTCATGGTTTTCTCCGCTGCAAACAAGAGCCGGGCCACTTGGCCCGGCACGGCAGACGGAGGTTCCATCTGCCCGAAAATGCGAACATGTCTCACAATCGCACCGTTGCGATCCTCAAGCGGGCGATATAACGCCCGCTCAAGCGACAGTTCGACCGCGCAACACGGGTCGCTATGAAGTTACGCCTGCCCGCTCTCGCTGGCGTTCTGGCGCTTGTAGTCGTCCACAATGGCCCAGGCCTTGGGGATTTCTTCCTTCACGGCATCCAGCGCCGTGCGGATATGTTCTTCCGTATGGGCTGCGGAAAGGAAGAAACGCAGACGGTCAGTGCCTTCTTTGACAGCAGGGAAGGTGATGGGCATCACATAGATGCCGCGCTTGAACAGTGCGTTGGACAAAAAGCCCGCCACCATGGGGTCGCCCACCATGACCGGCACAACGGCGTAGCCCTGAGCTGCGCCCGTATCAAGGCCAATGCTGGCGGCGTAGTCCACAAAGAAGTGCGAAATCTTCTGCAGCTTGTGCACCCGCTCGGGTTCGCGCAGCATGATGTCCAGAGCCTTGTGGCAGGCTACGGCGATAATGGGGGGCATGCCCACGCTGAAAACAAAGCCCGGCGAACCGTACTTGAGAAATTCGATCAGCTCGTGGCTGCCAGCAATGAAGCCGCCGCAACCACACATGGATTTGGAGAGCGTGCTCATCCACATATCCACATCGGTGGGGTCAATATTGAAATGCTCGTGCGCGCCACGGCCCGTTGCGCCAAGCACGCCAAGGGAGTGGGCTTCGTCCACAAGCAGCATGCAGTCATAACGTTTTTTCAGTTCAATGATGCGCGGCAGATCGGGGATGTTGCCGTCCATGCTGAACAGGCCTTCGGTAACGATAACGGCGCGCTTGTGCTCGGCGCGTTTGGCCTTGAGCATTTCTTCAAGGGCATCGCAATCGTTGTGGGCGTATGAGTAGCGCGATGCGCCGGAGAGACGCGCGCCCTGAACCAGCGAGTTGTGAGCCAGACCGTCATGGAAAATGGCGTCGCGGTGGCCGAAAAGAAAGCCAAGGGTCGAGACATTGGTGGCGTGGCCGCTCACATATATGATGCAGTCTTCCACACCGTACAGGTCGGCAAAGGCGCGTTCAAGCTCACGGTGGGGCGGACGTTCGCCGCCGACCAGGCGGCTGGCGCCAGCAGAGGTGCCGTAAATGGCAGCGGCTTCGCTGACGGCAGCGGTGATCTCGGGGTGAGCGTTGATATCCAGATAGTCGTACGTGGAAAAATTGAGATATTCTTTGCCGGAAATGAACGTGGTGGCCTTGGCCGCGCGCTCATGGCAAAGAAACAGAGGATTTTCCATCCCCATCTTGGCTCCCATTTCCACAAGCCGATCAAAGGCGAGCTTGGAACGCGTGCGGTTAAATCCGGAAGCGCTGCTTTCGGCGGCGGCGGGAGTTTGCACCGCCTCTTGGCCAGCCTGATAGGAATGGTTGTTCTTCATGCCTCGTCCTCGTAAATTTGTCCAAAAAAGCCGTGCCTGGTGGGCCAGATGAGGGCCGAAATCCGGCAGGCGCAACATTGTAAGGCGTCAGTATAGCCAAAGCAAGATGTTATGGCAAGTCGCGTGTGGGGCGGCTCTGTTGAAAGCTTTGCAGACAGTGCAGTCCTGTTGGGCTGCGTGGTAAAAGAGTTTGCGGGCACTGTCTGGACAAGCATGATGATATCTACTAACATAATCCTTTACCCAAGCGGCTGCTATGCCCCCCTTTTGCCCTGCCTCGGCCCTGTCGGGTTGCCGGGCCTTGGCCCTTTACAGGCACAAAGATATGCGTCAGGACTACGAAAATCCAGTACCAGGCACACTCCAAGACGAAATAGTTCTTGATGGCGTGCGTTATGCCGACCTGCAACAGGCTGGCCAGCAGTGGCGCATCGGTGCCATCAACCCCGCATGGCGGCAGGAATTACTGGCTCTGCCATCAAATCCCGATGCCGAAGCCCTTGCCCGGCTGGAAGCGCGCGGTCTGTGGATTGCGCCGGATCGGGCTGAAGGCCCGCCGCCTTTGGCGGTGATGTGTTGCGGTCTTGGCGCGGTCTGGCCCGGAATGGGCCGCGAACTGTATGACAATTTCCCCGCAGCCCGAGCGGCCATGGATCGCATTGCCGCCGTGGCGGACTGGGACGTTCTTGGCCTCATGGATGAAACGGGCGTGGAGAAAATCAGCCTTACCCGCTGGCAATCTCCTTACGTATTCATGCTGGAGTATGCCCAGTGGAGCGTGTTGGCTTCTCTGGGGCTGAATCCTTCGCTTTTTTGCGGCCACAGCCTTGGCGAAATGATCGCACTCTGTTTTTCAGGTATACTGGCCCCTGAAGTGGCATGGTATATTCTGGACACGCGCGCCGTACACATGTCGGAGCTGGAGGCAGGGGCCTCCCGCGAAACAGGCATGATGGCCGTGCATGCAGATGCCGAGATCATCAACGAAGCCTGTGCCACATGGCCCGCCCTGTACGTATCCAATTACAACACGCCGCATCAGTTTATTCTGAGCGGCCCCCGCGGGGTGCTGCAGGAAGCCCGCAAAAGCCTGCGCAAGCGCCGCATCCCTGCCATTGTACTCAATGTCAGCCTGGCTTTTCACCATCCCAGCATGCGCGTTTTGCGCGACATTTCTTTGCGCCGCCTGAGCGCCCTCGACATGTCTGCGCCCGAGAGGCCCATTCTGAGTGGGATCACCGCAGATTTCTATCCAGAGGATCAGCCCTCCATCTGCCAGTACATCGCCGATCTTGATGAGAATTCCGTGCGGTGGACAGAATGTGTGCAGACCATGTGGAACCGTGAGGGTATACGGTATTTTCTTGAACTGGGTCCGCAGGATACGTTGTGCAGCCTCGCTGCTGACAATGAGCCGCAGGCAAAATGCCTGACCGCAGGCCGCAAGGGGAAAGAGGTCGAGGGCATGCGTCAGGCTTGCGCCCATCTGTATTCGCTGGGGTATCTGCGGCGTGATGCCGTGGCCCGGCGGGCAGGGCAGGCGGCAAGCGGCGGCGAAGCCCGCATGCTGGCCTGCAAGCCGGCGCCCCACTGCGGTTTACGCCCCGCTGTGGTTGGCAATGGTGCAAATACCTGCGCTTCGGCAGCATCAGATGCACCGCAATCCAGTGTCATGGAAACAGCACCGGCTGAATTCGCCGATTCTGCTGCCGTTGCGCCGGATTCCGCACCTGCAATGGCATCCTATGCCGAAAGCATGGCGGTGGTTCTGCAAATTCTGGCGCAGGCCTGCGGCAGGCCGGTTGAAGATCTGCGCCCAGAAATGGACTTGCGGTATGATCTTGCCCTGCGCTCCAGTCGCTTTCCCCATATTGTGCAGGATGTGGAAAAGGCCCTTGGCATTGCCGTCAATTTTGAAGATCTGCTGCAGGTATCAACCATTGGAGATCTTGGCCGGGTGCTTTCCGGCGGTTCGGCGTTTTCTGGGCAGGCTGAACATACCGCAGAAAGGGCCAGTGCAACTGCAAAGCTCTGTGCGGAGCCTCTGCGCAGGTTTGCCCCCCTTAAAGCCTTGCCCGCTGTTGGGAGCAATAACGAGCTGCGCCTTGATCCACTGCCGCTTGATCCCAGTGCTTCCGGGATAAATCTGCAGCCTGGCGATGTGGTGCTCCTCTGCGTGCTGGACGCTCACATATTGCCCCGCCTGCTGAGCGGCATTGCACCTTTGGGATGCGTGCTGGGTGTGCCCCAGCCGCTGCTTGAGCGGTGTGCTCCCCTTGCCAAGGCCGGGGCAAGTGTGGTGCCGCTTGATATCGACCTGGAAAAAGGCGGCGAAACCGCTCTTGTAGCCAGTCAGTTGCAGACGGCCGTAGCAGATTTCGCGCAGGCACAAGGCCGAGTGGACGGGCTGTTTTTTGTGCCGCCTGTCCCGACTGGCATCATGGTTGCGCCTTCTGCTGATGATGTACCGCCACATGCTGCGCCGGAGCATCTTGGTGCGTTGATGGAAGCGGCCATTGCGGCCGCCGTGCCGCACGGCTTGCGCTTTGTCGGCAGTTGCTCCGTGCTGCCGCCCGAAGTGGAGAACTGTATTTTTGACGCCCCGCTGGAAAAAGCTCTGGATGCGGCGGCTCACGCTCATGGTGTGGCGGTGCGGGCAATCCGCATGCTGCACGGCCCTGAAAGAGCGAGCCTTGACGAATGGGGCGACATGCTGGCGCGTGAAATTTTTTGCGGCACAGCCGAACAGGTACTCTGGGTACGGCCAGGAGCCATTGACGGCCAGGTTGTTTGCGAGGAACCGTCCATTCGGGACATCATCAAGGAGAATCCATTGAGGTTCCCGCTGGTGTTTCCCGAGCTACAGCCCGCATACCGCTCAACCGCCACCCTGTTTCAGGGAGGCTGCCATTTTTCGCATTTTGCCGACAAAACGCTGGCCCTGCACGGAGCGCAGCAGGGCAACTGTCTTGGCTCTGCTGCGCCACGCCTGCCGGTTTGCCGCAGTCTGGAGGCCATGCTCGAAAGCTCGAGGCAAGCTTTGCCCTGGCTGACAGTTACTGGCTTTTGCGATTTGCGTTTTTTTGATGCGCCGGAATTACCGCCCGGCATTACCCGCGAATGCCGGGTGACAGCTGAGGCCGAACCCTGGCTGCTGCAGGAAAAAGTCATGACGCGCATGTGCCGCAGTGAGCTTTCAGTGCGCGGTTTGACGCCCAACGGCAGGCATACTGCCCAGTATGCACCGGTAAGCGAGGGGATGGTATGGCTTGCGGCCCATCGCAGCAGTGTGCGCCCCCTATGGGAAGAGGTGCCCGCGGCGGCTTCCGTGGCAAGTCCTGCACTGGACACTGCGCCGTTTTATAAAGCAGCCGGGCTTGGCCGTGAGTGGCGCTTTGTGGAAAACTTCTGCACACTGCCCGATGACCTGTTTTCTGGCGTGTTGAGTTTGCCCCAGACATGCATTGCCCCCGGAGCTGATTCTGGCTATACTGGCGACATGCTTGTGGTGGAGGGCGTATTGCAGGCTGCATGGCTTGCCATAACATCCGAATACTCCAAGGATTTTTCTGACACTGCCGCTCTTGCTGCCGCCATGCAGGAGTGGGCTTTGCATGCTGTGGGCTTTATCCGCATCGGGCCTTCTCGTGCAGATGGGCACTTGCGCATATTGATGCAACGTTCCTGGGCCAATGCACGGCTGCGTCGTTTTGACGCGCAGGTCATTGATCAGGAAGGGCATGTTTTTTTGACAATTCACCATCTTGAATTTGACCGAAGCGATCAGGCCGGGCTTTCCCCTGTCGTGAATCCTTCGGCATAAACACTCAATCTGCTCAGCGTCGCGCAAAGCGCAACGGCGCGAAGGGTGCCAGATGCTCACTGCACAAGCAAACCTTACTACACGTCTTTTCCTGCCGCTGCTGCTTGTGGCGGCCCTGCTTGCCGGAGCCTGTTCCAACAAGGCCGGGCTCAAGTCGCCGGAACTTCCCGCCAAGCACTGGCTTGAAGAAGCCCCAGGCGTGCCTGTTGAAAACAAGGCCAAGCTTGAAGCCGCAGTGCCGAACCTCTATGATCCCAAGAAGGTTTTTTCCTTTGAAGACTGCGTGTTCCTGACCATCCAGCAGTCGCCTGCCCTGGTCAACAGCGCCGTGAATATTGAAATCAAGCGTCTTGCCCAGACGGACGCCGTGTGGAAGTACCTTCCCGAGCCTCACATGAATTTTACCGTGTCCAACAACCTGACCAGGTATAATATGGACAACAAGGATACGCCCAGCGATTACGGCCAAACCCGGTTCCGTGTGGGCTTTTACGCTGCCTTTCCCAATCCCATGGCCACCTATTTTGAGCACAAGGTGCAGACGGCCATGGTCAATCTGGCAATCTCCACCCACCGCAAAGCCGTGGGCAAGGCCATTGGCAAGATTGGCGAGGCCTATCTCCAGCTTCAGGCCCAGCAGAAGATTGTGGAAGCGCAGAAAGAGCTGCTGCCGCTTGGCAAGGAGCTTGTGGATTACTGGAAGAAGGTTGAGGCTGTTGATGGCCGACAGGGGGTTTCGCTCAACATGGCCATTCAGCACCAGCGCGAGCTTGAACTCAAGCTGGAGCAGACCCGGATGCGGGAAGTCATGCAGCGTACGCAGCTCAAGATTCTTGCTGGCGTTGAGCCGCAGCAGAGGCTTGAGGTGGATACCAAGAGCGCTGATTCCGTGCTGGCCGGTTTTGATGGCCGCAAGCTCACCTGGGAAGAACGCTGGCCTGCCACAGAAGATGACCTGCTGCTTCGCGGACAGGTGACCCTGGGCGATTACAATATCATGGTCGCCTGGGCCCAGTATATGCCGACCATGTCCATTGCCGTGAACAATAGTCCTCCGGCGGGCCAGTATCAGCCCACGAGCGGGACTGAAGACACATTTTTGCACCTGACCTTTGACTTTCCGCTTATCGACTGGGGGCGCAGATACCGTGGCGTACAGACTGCGCGCATGGGCAAGGCCCAGGCCTTCCACGAACTGGCCCGCAAGCGTACGGACTACTCCAACAAATGGCTCCAGAGCGAGCAGCGGGTAGCCCTGGCCGAAACGGAACTCAAGCTCGCCAAGACCCGTCTGGATACGGCCAGCATGCAGTACAAGGAAGCCCAGATTTCTTTCCACGAAGGCATTGCGCAGTTGCCCGACATGGCCTCCAAGCAGGAAGACATGGTTCAGGCGCGCATAGCCTACATCAATGCTGAGCTTGACTATAAACTGGCCCAGCTTGAGTGGATGGATCTGTCCAATTCGCTGGCCCAACGCTTCCTCGGCCTGCCTGCTAAGGAGTTGCTGTAATGCTGGGTATGTATAAGAAAACGCTGTCGCACGGGAGGCGTCGTAGCTTTGCCGCAGCCTTGTCTGCTGTCATGCTGCTTGCTGCTTTTTTGATGTTTCAGAACGCAGCCTCTGCTGCGGATAATGGTTCCATAGGCGCTGGAGCGACCATTCTGACCGGCAAGGTCGTTACAACGGTCACGCGCGCTGTGCCTGTGCCGTTTAACGCTGTTGTGGATGAAGTGCTGGTCAAGCCCGGCGAAGCCATTGCCAAGGGTGCCCCGCTGATGCGTTACCACCTTCAGGAAGAGGCCGAGCGGGTGCTTCAAAGAGAAGTGACCACTGGGGCCGCCACGGAGGATCTGAGGGGGCAGGTGCTTGACCTTGAGCGCAAGCTTGCAGAAATCTCGGCCCAACGTAACAAGGCCCGTCAGCTTGCAGCCTCGGGGCTTGGTTCTGCCCAGGCATCCAGCCGTTTGGAAGACGATGTGCACTCCCTGAAGCGCCGCATTGAACTTTTACGTGTGACCATCCAGAAATCTGAGCAGAACTTTGCCGCTCGCCTTGAAGAACTGAGCGGCTATTTCGGCACGACCATCAAGGAAGGCGAACGCCTGCCTGCCTCGCTTACGCTTACCTCGCCCATTGACGGCTATGTGCTGTCGCTTGACGCAACGCTCAACCCCGGTTCCCTGTTGGCCGCTGGCACCACGCCTGTGCGTGTGGGGCGGCTTGATCCTGTGCTGATTCAGGTGCCCGTTTACGAGGCCGAAATCAGCGGCATCAAGGCTGGCGACTCGGTGGAAGTTGAAATTCCTTCGCTGAACAACAAGAAGTTCAAGGGTACAGTGAATGAAATTTCCTGGGTTTCTAATGATATGAGCGTTTCAAATCCTTCATACTACACGGTGGAGCTTACTGTTCCCAATCCTGGTCTGGAACTCAAGCCCGGGTTCAAGGCTGTGGTGCGATTCAAAGGGAGCAGGTAAACCCGTTTCATGAAGCTGAAAAGCATCCCCCGACGATTGGGGTACATTCTGGGTGCGCAGTGGACGCGCGACCTGGCGTGGACCGCTTTTACCATTCTTCTTGCACGCCGCAGCCCCGACATTCTGGGGCAGGTCGTGCTGGCGCTCACGTTCGGCTACTTGGTGAAAACCGTAGCCGACGTGGGGCTTAACGATTTTCTGCTCTCGACATTTGCCCGACGCGAAGGGCGGCCGGTGGCCCTGCTGGGTGAAGTCACCTGGCTCAAGCTAGTTGTGCTTATTCTGGCCCTCTGTTTTACATGGCTTGTGACTGGCTGGCAAAACTATACGCCAGAGCTGCGGCTTGTGGTCATGTGCATTGCTGCTGGTCTGGGACTCGACGGTGTAAGCGATTCCTTTTTTGCGCTCTGCCAGGCGCGGGGGCGGCAGGATGTGGAAATGCGCATCCGTGTGCCTTCCGCACTGATGGGCATTGGCTTTGGCATTGCCTGCGTGGTGCTTGGAGCGCCGCCCATTGTGATTGCCCTTTACAAACCCATGGAATCGGTGCTGTGCATCATTTTTGCCTTGCTGGCCTTGCAACGCAATCCTCTGGCAGGTGTTGGTCTTGATGGCATGAAAGATCTGGCCCGTCACATGAAGCACGGCCTTATCTTTACCTGCATGGCTGGCTGCGCCATGTTTTATAACAAGATCAACGTCATTTTCCTTAAGCAATATGGCGGAAATGCCGATGTGGGGGGCTACGGCGTTGCCTGGGAAACAGTTGAAGGCCTGTCGGTGCTTGTTTCCAGCGCATTGCTGGGCAAGGTGATTTTTCCGCTGCTGGCAAAACTGTGGCAGCAGGACAAAGCCGCTTTCCGCCAGCTGGCCGGTCAGACAGCACGCTCCCTTTGGGCTGCATCGCTGCCCATTATTTTTCTTATCTGTGTGGAGAGCGACCGCTTTCTTCCCCTGATTTACGGCCCCAACTACCAAAGTGCGGTCACCGCTCAGCGTTTGCTTACACCTTGCCTGGCAACGGCTTTTTTGCACAACCTCGCGGCATACGCCATGATCGGCATGCGCCAGCATCGGCTGCTCCTGGTATTTTATCTCACGGGCCTGGTGTGCAATCTGATATGCTGCTTTACTCTCATTCCAGCCATGCCCCTTGAAGGTGCGGCCTTGTCCCTCACCATTACCAAGGTTTGGGTGGCCCTGCTTACAGTTGGCTATTTTCAGTGGGCCGCGCGCCCCATGTCGGTTGGGCAGTGGGGACTCATGCTTGCCGCCTGCGCCGCCTGCGTAGGAATGTGGTGGGGGATAGGGCTGGTTGCGCCGCGTGAGTTGGCAGAACTGGCAGGCGTTGTGCCTTTGCTGGCCTTGTTCTGGCGTTGGAGACCACCGCCGCCTTTTGAAAAAGCTGCGCTTGCCTGATGCGCATCTGGACTGTCTGTCATCGCGCTTGGCATGGTGTGGCAACCATTACCCGGATGACCAGACTGTGCCCGGGCAAATTGTCTGAGACGTTGACGCCACGGTAAAGGCAGGCCTATAGGATTACTGCAAGACAGTAACAGGCAAGGCATTCTCATGGGCAACAAGCTGCTTCTACAGCGAAGGTCAGTCATTAAGGCCATGGCAGGCACTGCGGGCTTATCGCTGGCGGGTGCAACTCCTTCTATGGCCTCAAGCTTGCAGAACTGGGGCGGCGGTGATGACCGTGCCACCATCATTGATGTGGATCTCTGCAATGGTTGCGGAGCTTGTGTGTCAGCCTGCCGCGACAGAAATCTGGCAGAAATCCCCCTTCCTGCTCAGCCGATTCCCCGGCCTTACCCATCATGGGTGCGCGGCAACGACTGGTCGTCCCGCCGCGATGAAGTCTCTCGGCTCACTCCCTACAACTGGCTTTTTATTCAGTCATGCGCCATCACGGTTAACGGTGTGGAGCGGCGGATATATCTGCCCCGGCGCTGTTTGCATTGTCTGAACCCTCAATGCGTCACTCTTTGCAGCACTGGCTCCTTGCGCCAGAGCAACGAAGGAGCAGTTTACTCCCATCGCAGCACCTGTCTGGGGGATGGCCCCTGTGACCGGGCCTGTCCGTGGGGCATCCCGCAGCGTCAGGCGGGGGTGGGCCCTTACCTGAATCTTGCGCCCAGATATGTTGGCAACGGGCAGATGTTCAAATGTGATTATTGCAGTTCTCTGCTCAAGGCTGGCGAAAGCCCTGCATGCGTGACGGCCTGTCCGCAGGGGGCCATGCGCATAGGACCTCGTGAGGAAATGGCAAAGCTGGCCAAGGAAATGGCAGAGCAGCGGGGCGGAGATATTTTTGGACTCAAAGAAAATGGCGGCACAAACACCATCTATGTTTCTTCGGTGCTTTTTCGCGATATTGAGGCAAATATGCTGCGTCAGGGAAAGGTAGGCTTCGGCATGCCGAGCCTGCGCCCGGCAGGTGCCAGTATGGATAAGGAAAACAGCCTGCTGCGCGCTGTTCTGCTGGCCCCTGTGGCAGGGGCGGCCCTGGCTGGTCTTCGATTGTGGCGTGAAAGGAAGATGAGGCGCAAACCATGAAGAACCAGCCTTCGCTCTTTTCCTCATTCTTCAGTGTGCTGTGGCTGGCCAGCATGCTCGCGGCCGTATGGAGCGGCCTTGCGCATCTGCCGCAGGCTGGGCGTTATGGGCTGATTCAAAGTACAAGCTGGGCGCCTTCAGTTGCGCATTATTATTCATCTGCGGCATTGTTGTTTCTGGGAACTTACGCCTTTACCGTCTGGCGTCTTCAGGGGCGCGGTACCTTCTGCCTGACGCGCTGTGGCTTACTGCGCGTCATTTTGCTGATGGGGCTGGCCATCAGCGGATTGGCGCTTATCGTCCACAATATGCCAGATTTTTCTTTATATGATGGCGTGTATGCAGCCGTCAAAATGGTGCATCTCGTGTGCGCCCTGGCCCTGCTGCCCCTGCTGATTTACAGGCTCTGCCGTCGTTGGACTGGCGGCTACGGTTGGCTGAGGCCCCGCGATAGTGCTGATTCGTGCTGCGGCACTTCAAGGCGGAGGCCTGCCCGTCGCTAGAGCATTTCCCTTTCGGCTTTGCCCCGCTAGTCCTGTTTTTCCTGCCGATCTGCCTTAAGCTGTCCGCATGCTGCCTTGATGTCCTGCCCCTTGCTCTTACGCAGTATGGCCGTGATTTTGCGCCTCCAGAGGTACTGTTCAAAGGCCAATACGCTTTCTTCCGTAGGCGCGGCGTAGGGCGCACCTTCCGCAGGATTGTAGACGATAAGGTTCAGCTTGCCGTGCAGGTCGCCCACCAGCCTCGCCAGATCCCTGGCCTGCTCCAGGCCATCGTTGACCCCACCCAGCAGCAAATACTCAAATGTAATGTGCTCTCGTGTTTTAAGCGGATATGACTTGAGTGCTTCAAACATCTCGTCAAGGGGCCACCGTGCGGCCTTGGGCATGATTTTGGCCCGTAGTTCCTGCGTGGGCGCATGCAGCGAAACCGCCAGATAGGCCAAGCCGCTGTCTCCCAGTTCGCGCAGGCCTTTTTCGATGCCGCAGGTGGAGACTGTGATGCGCCGGGGGGAGAAATTCAGCCCCTTGGCATTATTCAGGCTCTCAAGGGAGCGCATGAGCTCGCGCATGTTGAGCAGCGGTTCGCCCATGCCCATGAACACAATATTGCGCAACATGGGCCATTCCGGCCTGTCGTCGCCAAGGTGCGCGCGGGCCACAAGAATCTGCCCCAAAATCTCAGCCATGGTCATGTTGCGTTCAAAACCCATTTGCCCCGTGGAGCAGAATGTACAGGCCATGGCGCAGCCCACCTGCGACGACACGCACTGCGTCCAGCGGCGCACACCTTCACGCGAGTCCGAGGGAATGAGCACTGTTTCAACCAAGGCTCCGTCTTCGAGCCGCAACAGAAACTTTGTGGTGTCGTCCTGGCTTTTCTCGACCGTGACCACCTCCGGCCAGACAATGACAGCCTTGGCGGTCAGCTTTTCACGGCAGTCTTTTGAAATATTGGTCATGGATTCAAAGTCGCAAACCATGCGCTGCCACAACCATTGCCAAATTTGCATGGCGCGGAACTTGCGTTCGCCCAGTTCGGTCTGAAGCCAGGTTTCCAGCTCGGGAAGGGTCAGGTTGAGAAGATTGATCATATGTTCTGCCGGGATTAGATAAGGTTTTGTGCAGATGTGCTGCTTACTGGCTGTTGAACTACGATGTTTGACGTTTATGGGCAAGAAATTTTCATGCCGGTAAAAACCGCGTTTATGCGGCGTGAACAAGCAAAAAGGGCGTTCCCAAAGGAACGCCCATAGTGTCAGCATAGGCGGTTGGGCGGTTATCCCACTGACTTGCGCGCGTAATCACGCACAAAGGTCACTGCGGATTCAACATCCGTAACTTCGCCTGCAATCTGGGCCTGCAACAGCGCGTCACGAATAATGCCCACCAGCGGGCCGGGGGACAGCTTGGTTTCGCTCATGATCTCATTGCCGTTCAACAGCGGTTCGAGCATCTGTTCCGGCGTTTCCGCGCGATCCAGATACTTCATATTGTGGTTGAACGAGGTGAGAATGCCGTCGCGGGCCTTGAGGTCTGCCCTGGCCATGGCGATAAGCCGGGGGTAGTCGTCCAGTGCCTTGAAGCGGCGAATGCCCCTGTCGGTCATCATGAAGTGGAAGCGCATGTGGTGGCGCACCAGATGGCACAGCAGGTCGATGTCTTCCTGTGCAAAGTGCAGGCGACGCAGTATCTTGCGCGTAACCTTGGCACCCACGCGGTGGTGTTGGTAGTACGTCCAGATGCCGTCGAAATATTCGCCGGTGTAGAGCTTGCCTACATCATGGAAAAGCATGGCCATTGTGCCAAGCCAGTCGTAGTGGAAATCTTCTTCGGGGTAGTGCTTCATGCACTCAAGCGTGTGTTCAAATACGTTTTCCGTGTCGCCTTCCTTGTTGCGCATCTGGGTGAGGCAGGAAAGGGAGGCCACTTCAGGAATAAGCCCCTGAAGGATATGCGAATCAAAGAGCAGGCGCACAAAACGGTACATGGATTCGGCAGCAACCTTGCGCCATTCGTCCATGATGTCCGTGGCAGGAACGTAATCCAACACGCGGCTTGAGGCGCGCACAATGGCAAGCCATGTGTTTGGCTCGATGGGCAGGTCAAAATTGGCTGCAAAACGCAGAGCGCGTACCGCCAACAGGTAATTGTGGCGAAGGGTTTCATCCGGAAGGCCCGCAAGCTGGATAGCGCCGCCCTTGACGTCTTCAAAGCCATCGTAGGCATCCTGCGTGGTCTCGGGGCTGCCAAAGCCCGTGATGCGCAGCTTGAGCTGTTCCTCATGGGGCATCCTGTCCATCATGGTAGGCGTGATGCGCAGCAGGGAAAGCTCAGGGTGTCCGGCAGCAGCTACTTCCAGAGGATAAAAACAGAAGACAAAGCCGTTTTCCTCAAGTGTTGCCAGAGCGCGCTTGTCGTGCTGTGGCACTGCCTTGGGAAAAAGCTTGATAAGCGTATCGAGATCCGGCTCGCAGGCAATATCCACAGTGGGCTGCGTGGCGTTTTCCAGCAGGTGCTCCTGCAAGGGGGCGTTGATAACATGAGCGTCATAGCCGTTGCGCAACAGAGTTTTGCTTATGGTTATGGCGTCTTTGAGCGCTTGATGCATCCATGGCTCCTTGCGAATAAAATAACGGGGAATGGCTGATACTATGCCCGCGAGCATGGGTGTGAGTCAAGCTTGCGGTTGAAGAAATGCCGCTACGGTTACGCTGGATTATTGTTTGTGCTACTTGCGGCTTTACGGTGATAAACCAACCAGCAAGACAAAACGCCCCCGCGTCAGCGACGCGGGGGCGTTTGAGTACACGTACCAGGCGGTTAGTCAGAGAAGTGGTTCACTTCTTTTTTCACGCCAAGCGCAATCCGCCAAAGCAGGGAGACTACCAGCGCGCCCACGGCGTAAACACCAAGGGCCACGGCAATTTCCTTACCGGTGGGCATGTAGGGTGTGATGGCTTCAAACATGTTGGGGGTAAAACCGCCAATCAGAAGGCCAAGACCCTTGTCGATCCACGATGCAGCCACGAGCATGGCCAAAGCGATGGGCATGAGCGTGGGGTGCGTGCGGAGCTTGGGCGGAATAAGAATGGCAAGGCAACCAAAGGCCATGATAACCGCAGCCCACATCCAGTAGCTCACCCACAGCAGATGCCCGCCGTGACCGAAGAACAGCACGTGGATGGGTTCCATGTGGCCGGGAATGTTGCTGTAGAAGGCCGTGAACAGTTCCAGCACAAAGAAGAACACGTTCACGCACATGGCATACACGATGATGGTGGTCAGGGTTTTCACGGCTTCCTTGCCCACGTCAAAGCCGGTGAGGCGGCGCAGCAACAGCATGAGCAGCATCAGGATGGCAGGACCGGAGCAGAAGGCGGAAGCCAGGAAGCGGCCAGCCATGATGGCGGTGAGCCAGTAGTGGCGGCCAGGAACGCCAGCGTACAGGAAGGCGGTCACCGTGTGGATGGAGAAAGCCCACAGAATCGAAAGATATATGAGGGGCTTGATCCATTTCGGGGGATCGATTTCGTGTCGTTCGGCTTCAAGGGTCACCCAACCGATGACGATGTTCAGGCCAAGGTAGCCAATGAGCACCAGCATGTCGTAAAACATGACGGAATTGGGCGTGGGGTGCAGCATGACGTTGAGCATGCGCTGAGGCTGACCAAGGTCAACCACGATGAACAGGGCGCACATGACCACGGCCCCAACGGCCATGAATTCGCCAAAAATGATCATGCGCTTGAATTTTTTATAGTGGTGGAAGTACGTGGGCAACACCAGCATAACGGCTGAGGCGGCAACGCCGACGAAGTAGGTGAACTGCGAAATATACAGCCCCCACGAAACGTCGCGGCTCATGCCGGTCACAGAAAGACCGTTCTGGAGCTGATCCAGATACACAATGCCGCAGCCTGCAATCACGCAGAGCAGGAAGAGCAGCCACAAGTAATAGGTCTTGGGACCTTCGAGCAATTTTTCAACCATGGCCTGTCCTCCCTATATGAGGTAGTATACGCCGGGCTGCGTGCCCAGGTTGGGCTTGCGGCGGATACTGTAGTTGGCGGACAAAGCCTGCCGCACCGTTGAATTGGGGTCTTCCAGGTCGCCGAAGAGAATCTTGCCGCCAGAAGCTTCAACGCAGGCGGGCAACTGGCCAACGGCCAGGCGCTCGGCGCAGAAGGTGCATTTTTCCACCACGCCGATCATGCGCGTGGGGAATGCCGGGTTGGGCACGGGATTTGCCAGGAACTTGCGCGGATCCTTGAAGTTGAAGGAACGCGCGCCGTAGGGGCAGCCTGCCATGCAGAAACGGCAGCCGATGCAGCGGTGGTAGTCCATGGCTACAATGCCGTCTTCCATCCGGTAGGTGGCCTGCGTGGGGCAAACGCGAACACAGGGCGGATTGGTGCAGTGGTTGCACAGCAGCGGATAGCTTGCTTCGGCCCGGCGCTTGTCCAAAAAGGCGTTCATTTCATCAGGGAAGGTGTGCTCGAACGAATCAAGCCAGAACCATTTGATGTTCTGATCGCCGGGAACGTGCGGGACGTTGTGGAATTTATGGCAGGCTTCGATAAGCGGTTCGTAGTCATTGGGTCCGTTGAACTGGCGCGTATCGATAACCATGGCCCAGCGCTTGGCGTGCAGGGCGTTGGCACCTTTTTCATAGTGACCGGGGGCAATCTTGGCCTGAGCAACGCCGGACAAGGCACCAAGGCCAGCCAACCCGCTGCTCAGGGCACAGGCAGAAAGCCCCGCCACTTTCAGAAAGCTTCTTCTGCTCTTGTTCATTACTTGCTCCCCTGGGGAATGATGTGGCAGGTCCAGCAATAGGGATCAACGCTGTTGGCCACGTGGCACTTTTCGCAGAAACCCTTGTAGTCAGTGTGGCACTTCATGCAGGTGTTCTGCAGGCTGATGGTCCACTTTTTACCGTTGGATGCCACATAGGTGCGGTTTTCGTTGCGCAGGGCTTCATCACGCCACTCGTTGAGCAGCTGCATGTGCTTGTCGCGCATGAAATCCACATTTTCCACACACTCTTTTTCATTCTTGGGCAGCGCAATGCCGGTGCTGGTATAGCTCTTGCCCAGCATGCTTGCCCAGAACGGGGAGGTGAACAGGACCACAAAGATAATGATCCCAAGAATTACTGCTTTGGAGTTATACATCTATTGACCCTCCCCCTGCGCCTCGGGCGCGTCATCATCCTCTACCACGTTGGGCAGGTCTTCCTGGCGCATATCCATGGTGCGCTTGCACTCGCCCTTCATCACAAGGGCATTGCCTACCAGTTCGTGCAGGCCGCTTACATTGACGCCGGGCGCCCAGTAATTGGCAAGCGGGGGCAGGGTGGCGCGGTCGATGGCGCACACGCAGGCCATGTGGTTGACGCCGTGCTTTTCCTGCACATAGCGCAGGGCATTGCCGCGCGGCATGCCGGAGCGCATGCGCAGTTCCATGATTTCTTCCGTGTTGAGGCCCGAACCCGCGCCGCAGCAGAAGGTCTGCTCGCGGATGGTGTTCTCGGGCATTTCCACAAAGTTGTTACACACGGCGTTGAGCACGTAGCGGGGTTCATCAAGCAGGCCCATGCCGCGCGCAGGGTTGCACGAGTCATGGAACGTGGTGATGATATGGTCGTTACGGCTGGGGTCGAGGTTCAGCTTGTTGTGGTGGATCAGGTCAGCCGTGAACTCGGCAATGTGCACCATCTTGGTGGAAGCCGCGTTCTGGAACACCGTGCCGGTGTAGGGCGAAACAGGCGTCGTCATGTGCGAGGGCGACGGGCCGTTGTAGGTGTCCATGTACTGGTTGATCACGCGCCACATGTGGCCGCACTCGCCGCCCAGAATCCACTTGGAACCCAGACGTTCGGCTTCGGCGTACATTTTGGCGTTGAGCTTCTTTGCCATGTTGAACGTGGTAAAGGAGCCGAAGTTGCCGCCTTCCGAAGCGTAGGTTGAGAAGGTGTAGTCCAGATCCAGCTCGTGGAAGAGCATCAGATAGCCCATGAAGGTGTAGATGCCGGGGTCGGCAAATACGTCGCCAGAGGGCGTGATGAACAGGATTTCGTGGCCCTTTTCGTTGAAGGGCGTCTTGGGACGGATGCCGGTGATGGTTTCGCAGTCATCGGCCAGCATTTCCACGATTTCCACAAAGGAGTGGGGCTTGATGCCAAGGTGGTTGCCGGTGAAGCTGCAGTTCTTGACCGGATCCATGATCCAGTGGATGCCAAGGCCCACTTCGTGCAGCAGTTCGCGCACGATGGCGGTGATTTCCGCCGTATCGATGCCGTAGGGGCAGAAGAGCGAGCAGCGGCGGCATTCGGTGCACTGGTAGGCGTAGTAGAAGAGTTCCTTCACTACTTCCTTGTCCCAGCCGCGAGCGCCCACTTTCTTGCCGAGGATCTTGCCCAGCATTGTGTGGTCGCGGCGGTAGAGCGAGCGGAGCAGCTCGGCGCGCAGCACGGGCATGTTTTTGGGATCATTGGTGCCCAGGAAAAAGTGGCATTTGTCGGCGCAAGCGCCGCAACGCACACAGATATCCATGAACAGCTTGAGCGAACGGTGCTTTTCAAGGCGTTCTTCAAAAGCGTCACAGAGAATCTGTTCCCAGTTTTCGGGCAGATTCCAGTCTTCTGCCGCCGGATCCCATTCATGGGGATTGGGCATGTGCAGAAGTTCCATGGTCTCTTTCTTGGCCGGATAGCAGAAGCTGCCCGGTGTAAATTCAGGCTTTGTGTCAAGCCAGTCCTGGGCGGGAAAGGCCGGGCGGCTGGACACAAGCATTTGCGGCGTAGGTAATTTTGCCATCGTGGAAACTCCTTACTCGGCGGCCTTTTCGGGTTGCTTATCCAGCGGCAGCCCGGCATCGGCCATGGCGTCGCGGTAGGTATCCTCGTACTCGGCGTAGGTGAAGTACTGCTTGGGCGGATTCCAGGGGTTGATGTGGCGCACACGGCGGGAATTGTTGGCCATGTTGCGCGTGGGGCTGAAGAACACGCCCGGCATGTGCATGAGCTTGGAGAAGGGGAAGTAAATCAGCAGTACGCAGACCAGAGTAAGGTGCGTGAAGAACAGTGCGTTGATGCCCGTGGTCGCCACAGGCGCAAAGTGGGTCAGACCCATGACGAAAATCTTGACCTGGGCGATTTCTGTCTTGTCGAAATAGCGCAGGCAGATGCCGGTGCCCACGATGCTGATGATCAGCCACAGGGGAAAGTAGTCGTTGGCAAGCGAAAGGTAGCGCAGGCGCTCGTTGAACAGGCGGCGTCCCAGAAGGAACAGCAGCGCTACCAGCAACAGGCCGCCCGTCCAGAAGAAGCGGGGCGAGCCAAACTGCATGATGCCGTCAATGCTTTCCAGAAAGCGAATACAGGAAGGCACGGGTTCCATGAAGAAGCGGAAGTGACGGATAAAAACGAGCAGAAAGCAGTAGTGGAACAGCAGGGCAAATACCCACAGCCACTTGGAGGAATAATAGATGGTGCGCGGCCCGTTGCTGACGGGATCAAATTCCCTTACTTCCGCAACCGTATTGCGGAACAGCGAACGGAAGCAGAACACTTCCAGAAACATGCGCTGCACAACACCCCAAGTTGTGCTGGGACAGTCGATTTTTGCCTGCTTGATGAAGTCAAGCGACTGCTCCTGCCCACCAGTGGTGGGGATGCAGAAGGGCACGGGCGATTTGGCCCAGTACACCATGCGCCAGACGACACCGGCGATGAACACGACTACTGCCACATAAGGCAGCGCCACGCCGAACAGGCCAGCAAGCCCTATGGCCGCTCCCGCCCAGGCGATGGCTCCTATGAGCAGCACCAGCAGTAATGAATTGAACATTCCCTACCTCACTTCCACTAAAGTTGCCTCAAAAGCCCACCACGGGATTTGAGAGATCTCTGGTCCGCATGCTGCAAAGCCCACGGTCAGGCCCTATGGCCTAATGAACGCGGAATGTCAGCGGTCGTTCCCAGAAGGAACGGTTCCGCTTTCCAGTTGTTGCGCCCAGCGCGCCAGTTGGGCGTGCTGGTTGCGTATTTCCGTAATGCGCGACTCAGCCAGAACTTCCCGGTCTTCCATATACATATCAAAGGCCAGGAGCATCAGGCTGTCGATGCGCGATTCGGTTTCAAGGTAGGCCGCCAGGTCGTCCTGGGCCATGAGTTCTGGCATGACGTGTTGCCGCAGAAGAGGCTTCATGAGGCTGAACACAGCCAGACCTTGGCTGGGGGAGAATTTTTGCACTGCTCGCAGCTTGATAAAGCGGTCCATAGCCTTGCGGGTCTGTGCCACTTCTACGGATTCGCCGGTAACTGCATCGTACACAGCCCCTGCGGCTTCCTTGGTCATGTTTGCTACCGGGTTGCCGAAGGGGTCGTCTTTTGTGCGAAGAAAACCTGTAGTTTCAAATGGATAGGTATCGAATACGGAGTCTGTCCATAGACGCACCATCTCGCTTTTGTGTTTACGAAACACGTCGATTGCTTTCATTCTGTCCCCGTGCCCTTTTGTATAAGGCTCTCTCATATAAATAGTAAGCGCAAAGGGCGTCAAGCCCCTTTGCGCTTTTAAAACGCAAGGTTTGTCATTTTTTGCACAAGGCCCCGGTGGAGGCGATAAGCCAAGCCAGTTTAAGGCTGCGCCTGGACAGGCTAAATCGACCCGGGCAGCTCCTGCGCCGGAGGCAAAAAGAACTGGAGTCGACTTTGCCTAGGGGCAGGGCGTTGTGCCAGAACACTGACCAGCCACTTGCGGGTCAAGTGGCAAATCTGCACTGCTTGCTGCCGGAGGGGGAGTAGGAGATTGCGGTAAAGAAGCCTGGCCTGCCTGCTGCTTGGTATTCTTTTTCAGCATGGCGGGCAAGCCGTGGTATTCAAAAAAGGGAACCGTCTGCGAACCGGCCATGAACACATGGGCCTTGTTGCGCAACATGCGCAGGCGCAGCAACAGCATATCAGGCGTGGTGGCGGCCATGACCGTTGGCGCGGTAATGTCTTTTGCCTTGGTCAGGGCTTCAGAAAGGCTTGCGCCGTTATCCATGAGGCGCAGCATGCGCGCAACGGTATGAATGTCGGCTTCATTTTCTGCCAGAGGGTAGAAGGCCACATCCACATGGCCGGAGAGCAGGGCGATGCCTTCCTGACAACTGGGGCAGGAAGGAGAAAAAAACATGCGTACGCTGGCTTCGTTGCTGTTGTCCGTGATGGCCCACACGTCCGCTTGGGTACGCAGGGCGGTACCGACGTTGACGATAAACAGCAGAACCCAGAGAACCAGCAGAAAGGAGCGTCCCGGTTTGTCAGTGGGGAGGCCGGAGCGGCTGCGCTGCGCCGCCTGCCGAAAGCCAGCGTAGATCATGGCAAAAAAGCAGGCCACAATAAGGCAGCTCACGCAAGGGGCCGTGACCGCCATGAGCAGCAAGAGGCAGATATCACCCAGAAGGGCTAGACCCGCCAGAATCAGGCCCAATTGGGCAGCACCCATCAAGGCGGCTGCGGCAAGCAGCGTGAACATGACCCCGCCAGCCCACCAAAGCGATATGCCCGCAACTGACGTATCCTGAAACAGTGCGCAACCCGAAGTTACGCACAGGTTCACTTCATTGCCAAAGGCACTCCAGATGCAGAAAGCCGCAGCCAGAACGGCCATGCTCAGAATGCCGGGAAATAATTGATGGGTTCGGTTCATAGGTACCTGTGGATGTAATAGCTTTTTGGCTTGTGCAGCAATAGCGCGACAGGCCCGGTACTGACCATCATTAGGCCCGCCGAAACATGGGGCTGCAGCCGCGATTTCATGCAACTCGTTTCAGCTATAGGCTGTTTTTGCTTTTTCGTAAAGCGCAGTCCCATATCTGCGGCTTGCTGCCCATTGCCGTAATGTGGGGCGGTGCGAAAGTATATTGCAAGGATGTGGCAAAAGCGTGCCGCATGCTATTATTTCAGCATGCGGATGGCGAGGCAGGCAATATGTCGGCTAAAGGCAGCCTGTTGCGGCCCGGATCATTAAGCGCATCGCGGCCTGGCGCGGTGCAAACAAAAGGACGCCCTTTCGGGCGTCCTCTCGCGTTGTGTTGCTGCGGTCAAGCTTACATGGTGGAGCCGGAGGCCGCACGCTGCATCTTGATTTCAACTTTTTCGGTCAGGCTGGCATAGTATTCGCGCAGGATGACAAGCACTTCAGCGCGGCCAAAGTGATCCGGCACTTCCGCGCCTTCGGAGAGCATCTTGCGCAGCTTGGTACCGGACAGGATGACGCGATCTTCCTTGGTGTGGGGGCAGGTGCGCATGCTGGCCATGCCGTCGCACTTTTTGCAGTAGAAGGTCCAGTCAATGTTCAGCGGTTCGCAGAGCAGACGCTTGCCTTCTTCGGCGGGCACAGGAATCTTGCGGAAGATTTCCTGGGCTTCAAACATGCCGTAGAAGTCGCCCACGCCAGCGTGGTCGCGGCCAACCAGCAGGTTGTTGATGCCGTAGTTCTGGCGGAAGGTGGCGTGCAGCAGGGCTTCGCGGGGACCGGCATAACGCATGTCCAGGGGGTAGCCAGCCTGAATGACGAAGTCTTTCACGAAGTACTTGTCAACCAGGGTGTCGATGCACTTCACGCGCACTTCGGCGGGGATGTCGCCGGGCTTCAGGGAGCCCACGAGGGAGTGGATAACCACGCCGTCGCACACTTCCACGCCGATTTTGGCCAGGTATTCATGCGAGCGGTGCATGGGGTTGCGCAGCTGAAGAGCGGCAACCTTCTGCCAGCCGCGTTCGTCCATCTTGGCGCGCAGCTGAGCAGGGGTCATGTACACGCCGGGGAACTTTTCGGGGAATTCGCCCTGCGAAAGAACCTTAACGGTACCGGCAACGTTGAATTCGTTCTGCGCGAGAACCATCTTCACGCCGGGGTGGTCGTTGGGGGCCACTTCCCAGAACTTTTCGGAGTCGGGGCCAGTGCCCTTGAACACCAGTTCGCATTCCAGCTTCTTGTCGGCTTCAGTCATTTCATAGACTTCTTCGACCTTCATGGTAGCCATGATTTCGCCTTTGCGAACCAGAGCCACTTCTTCGCCGACCTTGAGGGTCTTGGCATCAGCAGCGGGAACATCAAGGGTGACAGGCACGGGCCAGAAGGTGCCATCAGTAAGAGTCATCTTTTCGCAGACGCTCTTCCAGTTAGCCTTGTTCATGAAGCCGTTCAGAGGCGAGAAGCCGCCAATGCCCATCATGATCAGGTCGCCCTTGGCGCGGGAAGTAATCTCGATCTGCTTCAGGCCTGCGGCTTTTTTCTTCTCGTCATCCAAGGCCTTACCTTCCAGAAGGCAACAGACCAGACCCTTACCGCCATGAGGAGCTACCAGCTTGGACATTGCGAAATCCTCCGTGTTTTAGTTATGTGGGCATCCTTCCGTGGCCGCGTCGCCATGCGGAAGGGCAGCGTTCAATTCGCATCTTGTGAATAATCTAACAAAAAGTCAACTACCTCTTAAAACTTTTCCTGACTACTCGCCAAAAAAACCACAGCCACTGCGGGTAATACGGAAAATTCACAAAAACCTATACGCTGAATCGCGCAAAAAGAGAAGGGGGATTCAGAATAAAAATGTGCCTGAACCCAAAAATACATGTGAAAGTGCGCTTTTTTTCGCAAAGTCTTTTGCTAGGCTATGTTGCGTGGACTGGCGCTATTGCTTGCGGGCAGCGAAATACGGCGAAAACTGTCTGGTTGGATGAAATCTGTTGACTGGGGGAAATTTTTCTCAACCTCAATGCCGATGCCCGTGTCAAACCTGAATCAACAAAAAAAGGCGTGGATGCAGTATCCACGCCTTGCGGTCATCAATGTGTGGGAATCAGCCCCTAGAACGGCACATCGTCCATGTTGGAGGCTTCGGAAGGGAAGGCCGGGCCGAGATCTTCGTCCATGGGCTGGGGCTTGCGGCTGCCACCCTGGGGGGCATTGCCGTTCTGGCTGCGTGCGCTCGGGGCACCCTGGCCGCCGCGCGGTGCATTGCCACGCGGAGCAGCAGAGGCAACGGGCGCGCCATAGTCTTCTTCAAAGCCACGGCCACCGCCGCCTTCACGGGGGGCATCGCCGCCCTTGCGGTCGAGAAACTGCACACGCTGGGCCTTGATTTCAGTGGTATAGCGATCCTGTCCCTGCTGATCCTGCCATTTACGGGTTTGCAGGCTGCCTTCCACGTAGATCAGGCTGCCCTTGGCAAGAAAGTTGGCACAATTTTCCGCCTGACGCTGAAAAACAGAAACACGGTGCCATTCTGTGCGATCCACCTTGTTGCCGTCACGGTCGGTGTAGGATTCGTCGGTGGCGACATTCAGGGTGGCAACGGGCGAACCGCTCTGTGTGTACCGCAGCTCGGGGTCGCGGCCCAACCGGCCAATAATCATTACTTTATTCAGCATTGTGATGCTCCAAGGTGGTATTCGAGTTTCAGACTCAGGCTACAAACGCCTTTTCGAGCTGATCCAGCACGTCTTCAAGGGCGTCGCTCAGCTTGTTGGCTTCGCGCGGCTGCCATTCGGCAAGGGCTGCTTCCAGCTCGGCCTTGAGCCTTGCGGCTTCAAGAATGCCGGGGCCAAGGGCCTTGCGGCGCGCTGGCGACCAGGGCAAAAATTGCAATCCTTCATCCAGCGCCTTCACCATTTCAAGCACTCCGTGCTTTTCATGCTTGATGGGAACGCTGAAAGCCAGCTCCGTAAGTTTGGGCCAGAGTTTTTCCAGCAGGTCTTCGTTCCATGTAACGGCGCTAACGCGGATTTGCAGTGCATTGCCCATAGGTGCTCCCTTGGCGGCAGGCCGCCTCTGTGCGTTTTTGCCGCGCCCCGGTTTGCTGCTGATGGCAGCTTGTTCCGGAACGCGATCAGTGCTGGCAGGAGAGCCTAGTCTTTTTCAGTCCATTCGGTTTGTACACGCATGATAACTTCCTGAATGGCGGGAAGCTGATCCTGCGGGCATACGCCGATGAGGGGCGCTCCGGCGTCGATATTTTCGTTATAGGTGAAGTAGACGGCATAGATAACGCCCGCAGGCCCGGTATAGACCAGCGGCACCTCGCGCTTCATGCGCGACATGATGAGCAGTTCCATGCCTTCGCGCACGGCTACCGACTGTGAATCTGCCGCGCGGATTTTTTTGTCCACATCAGGTGTGAAGTAGTACTTGGCCCGCTCGGGCGCAACAAAAAGATGCAGGGCTTTTTTGAGCAGGATGCGTTCCACCTCTGCGCGGGTGAGCATGTGGCGCACCACGGCAAGGGGGGTGCCTGCCTCCACAAATGTCCCTTCAAGCTCGGTGTGCAGAAGGCTGATCTCGCCCTTTTCGTTGGCGCAGATGGATTTGGGATTGCGCTCGCGTTCAAGCGTGGCAATAAGCGTCCCGGGCTTTTCCTTCCATTGGCCCTGCGGGCCAACCACCTTGTCGCCCTGTTTTATGCCTGCAAAGTTCACCTTGCCCGTGTGGGGCGTGCTGATGACTATTTCGCGGTAGGGCGAAGCCTTTATTTCGTCCAGCAGTGCAGATATGTTTATCATGCTTGGGTCCGTTAACGTTATATATTGGCGACGCTCCGGCTGGTGGGGCTGCTGCCCCCGAACCTCCGGCGCATGGCGACCGGACTGTTCCTGGCCGCCGCGTCACTCGGAATACTTGTCGTTTTTCTACACAGTGGGGCGCTATCTGTAATACAGGTTTCTGCCGCCAATGGTCAGCAGGGCCTGCTTGAGGTTGGCGCGCACTTCCCTTCTGTCCCAGATACCCTGAATGTGCCCGCGCGAAAGGGCGCGGTACGAGCGGTGGTACTTGGGCGGGATGTCCATGCCCGTGGTTTCCTTGATAACGCCCGGCCCGGCAAAGCCGATGTTGGACGAGCGCACCGCGAACTGGTAGGGCGAGCAGCCGAGGAAGCTGGCCACAGGGCCGGCAAAGGAATTGGTGTCGTACAGCACCATATACAGGCCGCCGGATTCAATGTAGCGGCGCACAGCCACGGTGCAGCGGGGCATCTGGATAACGCCGTGCGTACCTTCCTGAATGCGGATGCCCGCCGTGCCGTGCACATAGGCCAGGAAGGGATAGCGCTTCTTGGCGGCGCGCTGGGCGGCTTCCACAAACTTGTAGCCTTCCGCCGCGCCCACGGAGCCGCCCCGGAAGGTGCCCATGAGCATGGCCACGACCATCTTGGTATTGTCAATGCGGGCTTCAAAGGTCATGCAGCCGCTCTTGGCCCCGGTTTTCTTCTGCGCGTCAAGAACGCGGTCGCTGAAGTTGGGGAAATCAAGGGGGTTGCCCGCTTCAATTTCGCTGTTGAATTCAAAGACCGAGCCGAGGTCAAAGACGTTCTTCACATACCATTCCGGCTCCATGGGAAAGTGGTAGCCGCAGTGGCTGCACACGCCCGCGAATTCGGCAAAGAGGTCAGGCCCCCACAGGTCAAGGCAGCCATAGGCGGCGCTGTTGGGGCAGGTGATGGCCCGGTCCGTCTTGTAACGCGGCGAAATGTAGTTCCACCGGCTGCGGCGGCCGTCGTCCGACCACGTGGACAGGGCGGTCAGTTCCTTGACCTTGCTGCTTTCGGCCTTGGCGCTGGGGAGCTTGCGGGTGAGCTTGTGCCAGGGGGCCAGCAGGCGGCTCTTGAACACTTCCCACTCGTTGTCGATTTCTTCCATAAAGGTGCGGATACGCATCTGGTGCTTGCGGTAGAAATCGTACTTGAAGCTGACCCACGGCTTGGTGAGCCAGTCCCAGGTGGCAACGGCCATCTTGGTGAAGAAGGGACGCCTGTCGCGCGCTGCCTGACGCGAGAGCCGCAGGAACTTTTGCTGGCGGCGTTCGCGCAGCCTGTCCTTGGCGGCAGAGGTCAGCCCCCAGCGGGTGTACATTTCGTCCAGGTTGGCGTCGGGCTTGCGCACACGGGCCAGGGCCAAGCCCTTGAGGCCGGGCATGGTACGCGTGGAGATCACTACCTCATCGGTGGCGCGCAGTACTTCCTGCCGCAGACTGCGGAAAAAGTCGAAGTGCCAAGGGCGCGCGCCCAGAGGCGGCTCCTGCACCACGCGGTCGATGTAGCCGAACTTGAGGTTGTCCTGCGCAGTCATCTTGAGGTTATTGGCGCAGCTTTCAATCAGCTCGGGCGTGGCGCGCTGGCCAGCCTTGATACGGCCTTCAATGGCGGCGGCGCCTTCGGGCGAAATAACCGAATAGTAGCCGTGCGAGAGCATCAGGCGCTTGTCGGCAAGGCCGATGGCTTCCGCGCCGCCAGAACCGCCTTCGGAAATAACGGCGATAACGGGCACGCGCAGGCCAGCCATGCTGTAGATGTTGCGGGCGATCTGCTGTGCCGCGCCGGGATAATCCTCAATTGGATACGAGCCAGGCGTGAAGATGTAGGTGTGGACAGGTATCCCTTCGGTCTCGGCTACGCGCATGTACTGCTGCGCCTTGGCGTTGCCCCAGGGCTTGACCGAGCCGCCGTTGCGGAATTCCGCGCCGTGACCCTTTTCCTGCCCGATAACCATGACGGACTGGGTGTATACCTTTTTGCCCCGGCGGCGGGTAATGACCGCGCGGGCAATGAGCATGCTGGGGTCGAGGCTGTGCTCGTCCTGACCGCCCACTTCGGTGAAATTGTCGTAGACGTTTTCAAGTATGTCGCGCAGGCAGATACGCTGGGCGTGGCGCACAATGCGCACCTTGTCCATGGGCGTGATGCTGCCCTCAAGGCGGCGTTCCACATAGTTGAAAAGGTCTTCTACCGTGGCAAGTTCGGCATAGGGATCTTCCACATTGCCGGAGCGGACGCGCGCAGTGAAGGCGGTCAGCTTTTCTTCAAGCAGGTCGGCGTTATCCTTGTGCTTGCCGGCGAATATGTCCACCAGATAGGTAAGTCTGTCGCGCAGACTCTGGATGCGTTTTTCGATGTTGTTGTCCATAGTATATTGGGGCCAGCTAGACTGGTTTTTTTAGGTAGGCGAAATCCCCGGAATTCCGGGCGGCCAATGGCTTGTCTGCCAGCATGCGTCCATACAGGGTGCGCAAAGTTTGCGCCCCGGCCAGAGCGCAGGAACTTCCGCAGTTTGCGGAAACCTGCGCCAGATGTGTGGACGGTGCCGTGCTCATGGGCTGATCCCCGTCAGAAGCGCAAAATGCGCTCTGTGTTGGCCGCAAGGAAGTTGACGTTGGACTTCAGTTCCTCGCCCGAGGCATTGTGGCCTTCCAGCCGCAGATCCCCAAGAAATTCAAGGCCGCGGGCCTTGGCTTCCTCAAGGTCTTTGCCCCAGATGATGGCAAGAGCCAGGTTGGGGTCAAACTCCGTGGGAATTTCGTAAGGCTCAGTTGTCGGGACATGGGTGAGCATGGTCAGCCAGGGCTGGTCTTTCCATGCAAATTTTTCAATGCGGCCCACCCAGGGGGTGAAGTTGCTGTCCGGGTCTTCGGCGATCAGGCGGTATTCAATGCCCAGACCTTCAAAGGTGATGTCCTTCTGTCCGTAGCCCAAAGGCTCGCCAAGGCCAATGCGGATCTGCTCGGCAATGAGGTCCACATCGCCCTTGCCGTTCACCCTTGAAATACGTGCTGAAACGCCGTTTTCCACCTGAATGCGTGTGTTCACTTCCATCAGGAAGGGCTCGCCCTTGCGGGTCACAATCCATTCCCATGTTCCCACATTGTCGTAGCCCACCTTGCGGGCCATGGTGAGGGAGTAGTCAACAATATCGCGCAGCACCTTGCCCGCATCGAAGGTGTACTTGAGTTCTTCGGGCGCAAAGCCCGGGGCGATCTCAATGCGCTTCTGGCGGCCAGTGGACTGGATGGAGCAGTTGCGGGTGCCGAAGTGCACGGGATTCTGCCCTGAACGGTCAGAAACCACCTGTACTTCAAGGTGGTTGAAGTCGGTGATGCGCTGCTCGATGAGCACGCCTTCATCCTTGAACTGGCGCAGGGCGTAGCTGCGGATGCGGCGGTAGACCGAGCGGAACTGATCCGGGTCGTACACTTCCTCAATGCCCATGCCGCCGCCGCCAGCGGAAGCCTTGACCAGCACCAGCGGGCGCGTGATGCCCTGCTGATCCTGAAACTCGAACACGCTCTTGGCGATGCGTTCGGCTTCCATTTCGTCATAGATGGGGCGGTCGGAACCGGGAACGGTAGGTACGCCCAGGCTGCGCGCCAGGCGCTTGGTGTTGATTTTGTCGCCCAGCTCGCGAATGATTTTCCACGAGGGGCCGATGAAGATAAGTTTCCGGTCGCGTTTGGTCACGCGGCGTGCAAAACGAAAATCCTCGGCAAAAAAACCGTAGCCGGGGTGAACTGCTGTGCAGCCCGCCTCGTCGGCCACGGCCATAAGTTCGTTGGCGTCATGGTAAGACGACACGCGGTACAGGCTTTTTTCTCCGCCTTGTTCGCGCGCCAGGCGCACATGGCCCGATGCCGCGTCCTCAGCCGTGAAAATGGCGGTAAAGGCCACTCCCAGCTTGCGGCAGGCGCGCATGATGCGCATGGCTATCTCGCCACGGTTGGCCACCAGAATTTTGTGCTTTTGCAGGGGAATGCTGTCCTGAGCTTTGTCCAAGCCTGTCTCCCTCATTGAATTGCGCTTTTTTGTGTTGGTTTATGCCCGGCAAGGCCGCGATTGCCCATGTGGCGGAGCGGGCGTGTGCCGGAGTTTGGATTTGTATCGCGGGGTGTTACGGTTCTGTTTCGCTGCCCACTTCCCCCTTGTGGGGTGTCGATTGGCGAGCTATACAGACTGTGCATCCGCACCTCTTACCCGCTTTTGGCGCGAAAATCCACTCGCGCAGGGGCTGTCCGGCACAAAAAGCCGCGCAGCGGCAAAGGAACGCGCGGCGCGGATTGCGGCCTGACAGCAGACCACTGAGCGTATTTTTCAGGAGGGATTCTATGCAAAATTTTCAGGATGTCCAGCGCGCCGCAACGGCACTCCGTGACGCCATTCAGGCCGCGCAGGGGCCTCTGGCCTTGCCCTTGGGAGCGCGCAGGCTTGATCCCAAGGCCGCGCCCGATGCGGATGCACCTGTGGGCATTGTGCTGGGTACGGGGCTTTCTGCTCTGGCAGAAAAACTGCAAGACCGTGTTGTTGTTCCCTATACCGACTTGCCGGGTTTTCCCGCTTCCAGCGTGGAAGGGCATGCGGGCGCATTTGTATGGGGCCGGTTTGCCGGAGCGTGCGGCGAGGACGACTCCATCGGGCGCTATGCGCTCATCCAGCAGGGGCGCTGCCATCTTTATGAAGGACGCACCCCGGCTGAGGTCTGTATGGGTGTGCGGGTTATGGCGCTGATGGGCGTAAAAACCCTTATCATTACCAATGCGGCGGGCGGCCTGAACCCGCAGTTTGATGCTGGCGGCATCATGTGCATGAGCGACATCATCAACCAGACCGGGCATTCGCCCCTTACCGGAATCAATGTTGAGGAATGGGGGCCGCGCTTCCCCGACATGTGCGCGCCTCTGGACGCGGATTTGCGGGCGATGGCCATGGAAACCGCAGTAAAAATGGGTCTGCGGCTTGAGCGCGGCGTATACATTGGCGTGCATGGGCCGGAAATGGAAACGCCCGCAGAAACACGCATGTACCGCCAGTGGGGCGCCGATGCCGTGGGCATGAGCACCGTACTTGAGATCATTGCGGCACGTCATATGGGCATGCGTGTGCTTGGCCTTTCATGTTTGACCAATAAAAATTTACCTGACTGCATGACCCCGGCCCCCTTGGAAGAAATCCTCGCAGTGGCCGCAGTGGCGGGCAAAAATCTGGGTCGGCTCATCCGCGCCATGGTGACAAAACTCTGAAAAGTGCGTAAAAGCGCGGCCCGGACATCATTAAAGAACAAACAATACCGACTGCCGGTTTTTCCCCCTGCCTGCGTCGGCCGAACCCGGCGCTGAACTGGCGCAGCTTCGCTGCCAGTCGGAATCTCCCCCCGGCGGGGAACAAAACCGCACTACCTAGTGTTTTTTAAGGGCACAAAGCCATGCAGCACAATGAATCCCTTCGTAACGTCGCCATTATCGCCCACGTTGACCACGGCAAGACCACCCTTGTGGACGGTCTGTTCAAGCAGGGCGGCGTGTTTCGCGCCGACCAGCAGGTTGACGACCGCGTGATGGACAAAATGGATCTGGAACGCGAACGCGGCATCACCATTGCCGCCAAGAACTGCGCCGTCAACTGGAATGGGGTCAAGATCAATATCATTGATACCCCTGGCCACGCCGACTTTGGCGGTGAAGTGGAGCGTTCGCTCTCCATGGCTACCGGCGCAATCCTGCTGGTGGACTCCTCTGAAGGGCCGCTGCCGCAAACGCGTTTTGTGTTGCGCAAAACCCTTGAGGCCGGTCTGCCCGTGGTCGTGGTCATCAACAAGATTGACCGCAAGGACGCCCGTCCCCAGGAAGTGCTCAACGAAATTTACGACCTGTTCATCGATCTGGACGCCAACGAGCACCAGCTTGAATTCCCCGTGCTGTACGCCATTGGGCGCGCTGGCGTGGCCATGAACAACATTGACGACGAGCAGAAGGATCTTTCGCCTCTGTTCGATGCCATTGTTAAGTACATCCCCGGCCCCAGCCATGACCCCGAGCAGCCCTTCCAGATGCTGGTGGCCGACCTCGATTATTCCGACTATCTGGGCCGTCTGGCCGTGGGCCGCATCATGCACGGCACGGTCTATGCCAAGGAATCCCTGGCTTGCATTGGCGAGGATGGTCAGGCCAAGCCCCTGCGCGCCACCAAGCTTCAGGTGTATGATGGATTGCAGGTGGTGGAAGTGGAAAAGGCCCTGCCCGGTGATATCGTGGTTCTGGCAGGTATTGAAGATGTGACCATCGGCGATACCATCTGCACCCGCGACAATCCCCGCGCCATGCCCCGCATCCGCGTGGACGAACCCACCGTGGCCATGCGCTTTGGCATCAACAGCTCTCCCCTGGCCGGTCGCGAGGGCAAGATTGTGCAGAGCCGCGCCATCTATGACCGCCTGGTCAAGGAAACCCTGCGCAACGTGGCCGTGCGCGTGGAAAACACCGCTGACCGCGACGCATTCCTGGTCAAGGGCCGTGGCGAATTTCAGATGGCCATCCTTATCGAAACCATGCGCCGCGAAGGTTTTGAACTTTCCGTCGGCCGGCCCGAAGTTATTCTGCGCAAAGACGAAAACGGCAAGGTTATCGAACCCATCGAACGTCTGTACGTGGACTGCGACGAAGTGTTCATGGGCGTAGTGACCGACAAACTGGCCCAGCGCAAGGGCCGTATGCTCAACTGCGTCAACAACGGCACGGGCCGTGTGCGCCTTGAATTCAGCGTGCCTTCGCGCGGCCTTATCGGCTACCGCGACGAGTTCCTCACCGATACCAAGGGTACCGGCATCATGAACTCCTATGTGGAAGGCTACGAAGAATGGCGCGGCGACTTCCCCACGCGTTACACGGGTTCCATCGTTGCCGACCGCGCTGGCGCTGGCGTGGCCTATGCCCTCTTTAATCTTGAGCCGCGCGGCGTTCTGTTTGTGGAACCCGGCGATCCGGTGTACGAAGGCATGATCGTGGGCGAGCACAACCGCGATAACGACATCGACGTGAACCCCACCAAGGAAAAGAAGCTCACCAACCTGCGCGCTTCGGGCAAGGATGAAAACGTCACCCTTACCCCGGTGAAAAAAATGACACTTGAACATGCCCTGCACTTTGTGCGCGAAGATGAACTGGTGGAAGTCACGCCTCTTTCCATCCGTCTGCGCAAGGCCGAGCTTTCGGCCATGAAGCGCTACCAGACCGCAGGCAAGCGCAAGAACAACTAAGCATCAGCATCGCGAACGGCTTCCTGCCGTTCTCTCAGATAGTTCACCCCCGCAGGGCCATGCTCTGCGGGGGTGTTGTTGTTTGCGCGGCGCACATGAATTTTTTGTAGGGGGGCAGGATTTTTTGCTATGATTGGCGATGCTCTTCAGGCAAATAGCCTTAAGTTTTTATTACGCAGACGATAAGACATGCTACGCTGCTTTATACGTAATATATATAATGATTTGATTATATGTATTGAATACATGTTCAAATATGAAAAAATGAAATGTATTTGACTGTCACGGATGATTGGAACGCTAATAAGTGGCTGTTTGTTGCCTATCGTTTGCAATAAGACAAACAGCTGAATGTGCAAAAATACCTCTTTAAAAAAAATCAGAGTATTATTGACTTTTATGCAAATTTTCCACAAGTTCTTTGCCCCCCCCGCTTGAGGTTTGATACAGTTACTGTAATTTGCAACGGATTATCAATAGTCCGTTTTTTAGCTCTGCGTTGCGGCGCCGAGAGAAAATCCGAGCGAGGTGATTGTGCGCGACCCCCATGCGTCCACGAGAGATGCCGTAGAGCAGCTGATTCCCTTTATGCCTGATATCAGGCGGTGCCACACGGTGTTTTCTCAACTGGAACGGCAATGGACGTGGATTGCCCTCACGGGCAAGATCAACTGCAACGCCATTGCCGCCACCCTCTTTGATTTCATCTTCAAAACCCGCGATACTTTTGGCCTGCTGCGGCAGGACATGACCAACATGCTGGGCGAAAAGCTGCTTGAAAAAGCCGTGCGCGAAATGTCGCCCGTGGCCCAGGTGGTTATGGACATCATCAAGCGCAATCTTTACGAGCGCACTGCGGACGTGAGCTTTCTGGCAACAGATGGCGAAATTGTGGGTTTTTTGCAGAGTGGCGCATGCGATGTGCCCACGCTACGCGCCCGGCTTGCAGCCTACCGCTCCAAATACAGCGTGTACCGCGACATTATGGTGCTTGATCCTCAGGGCCGGGTGTGCGTGCAGCTTGATACCAAAAGGCCGGTGAGCGCCTCAAACGATCCGCTGGTCAGGCAGACGCTTGCCGCCCAGGAATATGTGGAAACATTTCGGCCCACAGACCTCGCCCCCGATGGCAGGTCGGCCCTTATATATTCCCATGCTATCCGGGCCGAAGGTGTAGCCGAACCCTTGGGCCTGCTCTGCCTTGTATTTGATATGGACGGCGAAACCGCAGACCTTTTTGCAGGCATGGCGCGGTTTGCACAGGATATGGTCATTCTGCTGCTGGACGAAAAAGGTCAGGCCTTTGCCAGCAGCGATACGCGGATGGTTCCCATTGGGCGCTCCTTTGCCCGCACCCCGGAGGACAGCTTTGCCGCGACCTCTTATGCCAGCAAGGCAACCCTGGCGGTTTCGCGTCCTTCAGAAGGCTATCAGGGCTATGAGGGGCAGGCATGGCAAACCCACGTGCTGCGCAACGCGCAAAGCGCGTTTGCCAGCAAGACGGCAGAAGAGCTCGATGTTGCCCTCGTGCGGCGGGAGGCGGGCTTTTCCGCTCAGTTGACCAGCATTGAAGAACAGGCTGGCGATGTTATGGGCGACTTGACGCTGGCGGCGCTCAACGGGCAGATAATGGCCGCCCGTCAAAGCGGCAACGCGCGGGATGACGAACGCCACGCCGCCCAGGCCCTGCCACCCATCTTGGATGCGGTGCGCAAAATGAGCATCGAGATGGAGCATGAGTTCCATTATTTCACCGATGGCCTGCTGAAAACGGTTACGGCTTCGCGTTTGAACGATGCCTCGTTTCTGGCTTCCATCACCGTGGAAATAATGGATCGCAATCTGTATGAACGGGCCAACGACTGTCGCTGGTGGGCGCTGACGCCGGATTTTCGGCGTATCCTTGCGCATCCGTCCGTCAGCAAGGGCGACCTTTCACGGCTTGAGGATATTCTGGAGTACATCAACAGCTATTATACGGTGTATTCCAACCTGTTTCTCTACGATGCGCGGGGAACGGTGGTGGCCTGTTCGCAGGCCGGGGAACGTGGTCTCTACGGGCAACAGATAGGCGAGGATTATGTACGCCGTACGCTGTCGCTCAAGGATTCGGACGATTTTTCCGTCTCGCCCTTTCGCGCTACTGAGTTGTATCACCCCAAGGGCGCGACGCAACCCACCTATGTGTACAGCGCCCCCGTGTTTGCACCACAGGGGGGGCAGGCCGTTGGCGGCATAAGCATTGTTTTTGATTCCCTGCCGCAGTTTGCGGACATGCTGGGCGATACCCTGCCCAAGAATGGGGACGGCGAAGTGATCACCGGGGCAGCAAGCTTTTTTGCCGAAGCGGGCGGAACCGTTGTGGCCGCCAGCGAAGCCCACATGCACCCCGGCGAAAGCTGTCAGTTACAGCCCCAATGGCTGGCCCTTGGGCAGGGTGAATGCACCTCGCAGCTCGAATCTGTAGACGGTGTACTGTATGCCGTGGGCTGCGCGCGCTCGCGCGGCTACCGCGAATACAAGCGCGATGGGCGATACGTCAACGATGTGTTCTGCATTGTGCGGCTGCCAATTTAGAGCAGGAACATATGTATTCGTAACCTGAGCTAAAAGTTTTTTTGCCAACCAGACGCCGGAATTGTAAAAGCCCGCTGCCGCTCAAATGTCGAGCGGCGGCGGGCTTTGTGAGTAGCTGAACTCTGGCGCAGGTCAGGCTATGTGCTGTACCTTGCCTCGGCAGGTGATGGCGGGGCCGTCAAGGGAACTCATGGCATCCAGCAGAAGGGTGCGATAGGTGCCCGTGCCGCCGCCCACGGCCCCCATATTTTCTGCGGCAATTTCCCCGGCTACGCCCATGGAGCACATGGCGCACAGGCAGGCCTGCGGCAGCTCAGCCGTAGCAGCACCCACGCAGCAGCCCACCACGGCGGCGGTCATACAGCCTGCGCCGGTGATGCGGGTCATGAGCGGGTCGCCGTTGCTGACGGCCCAGGCCCCTTTTGAGTGGGCCACAATGTCGATGCGACCGCTTATGACGATAACCGCACCAGTGGCGGCGTACATGTCCATGGCCATGCGGGCTGATGCGGCAAGGTTGTCTTCTGAAACGAGCGTGCCTTCATCAGCGTCAACGCCGCGCGCCGTGGCCTTGTCGCCCGCCAGAAAGCGGATTTCAGAACTGTTGCCCTTGATGGCGGCAAAGCGCACTTCCTGCATCAGGGTGCGCAGCGTTTCATTGCGCAGGCTGGAAGCGCCCGCGCCCACAGGGTCGAGCACAACGGGAATGTTCAGGGCATTGGCGCGCTTGCCCGCCGCCAGCATGGACGCCGCCGTACGGGTATTGAGTGTGCCGATATTGAGAACCAGGGCCGAGCTGAGGCCCACAATCTGCTCCACTTCCGCCGCATCATCAGCCATGATGGGCGATCCCCCCGCAGCCAGAATGATATTTGCGCAGTCATTGACTGTCACATAGTTTGTAATGCTGTGCACCACGGGGCTTTGGCGGCGCACCATGTCGAGAATTTCCCCAAAGCATTCCATGCTCTGTCTCCCCCGGCCAGACCGGAAGCAATAGTAAAAAAGCGCAGGATAGAACGCGCTCAGACACCGCAGATGCCCACAGAAACGCAGTCCGTCCTAGGGCTTGATGTAGGCGAAGCCTTCGCGTTGCAGGCGCACAATTTCCACAAGACCAGCGGGCACAACATCGCAGCCGGGCCAGATGTCGGCATGGTCGATCTTGTTGTCGGCCAGCGCGTTGGCGCACAGCAGAATGCGCAGGCCCTGATCCTGCAAGGGGGCCGCAATGGCGCGGAATTCTTCATTGCCCTTGACGAACTGGGTGACGGCGGGGCCGTTGGCTACAACCACAAGCTGAAAGCGTTCTTCGGGCAGGGCTTTGATATAGTTGGCCGCATTACGAAGAACAAGGCGCAGAATGGCGGGGTCCTTGCTGTCCATGTGCAGGCAGAGATCGTAATTCATACTTTTTCCTGTTGTTATGCGTTGCGCAGGCTGCAAGGCCTGTTGCAACAATCCTAGCCAAGCGGCAGTTTTTTGCAAGCAACAGTTGCGAATGGTTCTTGATTCATGCGGCGGGGCAACGTATGCTTCGGCATGATCTCCACCCTTGGCGAACTACACCCCCGGAGGGCGAACAGCCTTTCCGTACTGCGAGCCTTCGTTGTCTCGGTGCTGCTGCTGTGCGCAGGGGGCTGCGGTTTGCTGGCCCGCGCGCCCGCAGAAGAACCGCAGCCAGCGCCGCCGGGGCTGGAAACGGCGTGGCAGGGCAATCCAGTGCCGTATAAGGTGCGCATCAAGGTGCAGGATGGCCCGGATTCTCTGGCAGGGCAGATGAAGGCCTCAAGCCAGCTTGTGCAGCTTGCCAAGGAGCCGCCAGACAGCCTGCTGGCTCTGGAAAGGCGCGCCAGAGTCGACACTGCCAGCGCGCAAAGCCTGCTGCACTCCCAGGGTTATTATGACGGCCTTGCTTCCGTTCAAATAGACAAGGACGCCTCGCCCGTTGTTGTTGACCTCGTTCTTTCGCCAGGCAAGCGCTACAGCCTTGGCCGCGCCGATGTGTATTACGAACCGGAACCCGACATCCCGCAGTTTTTTCGCAACAGGCAGCGAGAAGTGGGCTTTTGGGGGCTGCAAACGGAACCCGTGCCCCCGCCGTCCTTCCCTGCTGTTTTGCCGGGTGTAGCCATTGGCAAGCCCATTGCGGCCGATGACCTGCTCGCGGCGGTGGATTCCCTGCCAGAATCCTTGCGACGGCAGGGCTACCCCCTCGCCGCTGTGGCAGATACCAGCTATACCCTTGACCGCGAGGCCCGCAAGCTCAATGCCGATATCCTGGTGCGCCCCGGCCCGCCAGCGCTCATGGGCCGCATCGAAGTGCGCGGAGCAAAAGAAGTGAATGCCGAATACGTGCAGCGGCTCGCCCCCTGGAATGTTGGTGAGGAGCCGTGGGATTCGGACATGGTGGAAGACTACGCCAACAAGCTGCGCGGTCTGGGCCTGTTCCGCTCGGTGCAGGTTAAACCTCTGGAAGAAAATCTCGCCTGGGGCGCAGGGCGCGAAAGCGCCTCCGTGCTGCCTCTGGAAGTGACCGTGGCGGAAGCCCCCTTCCATTCGGTGGGGGCCAGCGCCCGGTATGATACGGATACGGGCCTCGGTGTGGAAGGCATGTGGGAGAACCGCAATGTCTTTGGCAATGGTGAAAAATTTACGCTCACAGCGCCTCTGGCTACGGAAACACAGGGCCTCAAGGCAGTGTTTGAAAAGCCTGCCTTTATGGCCAGAGAGCAGAAACTGCTTGTTACAGGCTCCACCCTGCGGGAAGATACCAGCGCCTACGAAAAAATTGCGGGCAGCGGTTCCGGCGATATCGAGCGACGGCTTTCGCGCCAGTGGTGGGGCAGCGCTGGCCTTGGGGGCGAAAGCGGCTCCATCAAGGATAACGAGCAGGATCCCAAGGGCTACGGATTTTTTGGGCCACGGGTGGGCCTGCGGCGCGACACGCGCAACAATATCCTCAATCCTTCCGACGGCTCGGAGCTTGCTGTCAAGGTCAAGCCCTACACGGGCTTTTATGGCGAATCTTTCAACGTCATGACAGGCGTTGTTACAGCCAGCGGCTATTACGCCCCCTTCCGCAAGGACGGCCTGCCGGACGACAAGCTTGTGCTTGCAGGCAGGGTCGAGGCCGGGGGGCTTGCGGGCGCCGGTCTGCGCACTATCCCGGCCAGTTTGCGCTACTATACGGGCGGGGCGGGTTCTGTGCGCGGCTATGCCTATCAGTCGCTCGGCCCGCGCGACCACAAGGACGAGCCGCTGGGCGGGCGTTCCTATCAGGTGGTCAATCTTGAGGCGCGCTATAAAATTACCGAAGATGTGGGCATTGTGCCTTTTCTCGATGGCGGCATGGTCTACAGGGACGAGCTGCCGCGCATCATTGGCGACATGAACTGGGGCGCTGGCCTTGGCCTGCGGTACTACACGCCCATCGGCCCTGTGCGGCTGGATGTGGGCTTTCCCTTGCAGCCCATTGACGGCGACCCCCCGGTGCAGATTTACGTCAGCATAGGGCAGTCTTTCTGATGGATCAGGAACACAGCGCGGCCCCGCCGTCTTCCTCTTCTTCCGCATCTGCCGCTCTGGGCGGCCAGGCTTCCCCCAGTGCGGGCCAGCCCGGTCACAGGAAGCCCTCTGGTGGGGGCCGTGGCCCTTTTCGCAAGTGGCTGAGTCGCGCAGGTTGGGCTCTGGGCCTGTGCGTGCTGCTGTGCGTGATTGCCCTTGCCGCAACCCTCGCGGCCCTGCGCAGCGACTCCGTGCAGGGTTGGCTGACGGAAAAAATCAATACGGCTATGGAAGCCGCGCCGGAATCCGGCGCGCCCCCTGCCGGGGTGAGGGCGCGAATCACCCATCTTTCCGGCTCTTTGCCCTTTGAATTTTCTCTTGGTGTGGAACTGTTCGACGGTGACGGCCTGTGGATGCGCCTGCCGGACTGCCGCGTGCAGTGGGACTGGCGCGCCCTGCCTTCGGTCGTGCGTATTGCTTCCGTATATGTAAATGACGCGCAACTGCTGCGCCTGCCCATACTGCCGGACGCACCGGAACCTGCGTCTGCGCCCCCTCTGACTGAAGCGGCTTTGCGCACCATGTTGGGCGATGCCCTGCGTTCGCTTGGCGGTTTGCCCAGCTGGTTGCCGCAGGTGCGCCTTGAAAGGCTGAACATCCTCAATGCCCGTTTGCCTCAGGCCTTGCTGGGTGGGGAGGCTCCTGCCGATGCCCGGAATGAAACTCCGCCAGTCGCTACGGGTGCCGCGCCATCTGCTGAAAAAAGTGCGTCTTCTGCCCCAGAGGTTCCACCAGCGGCATCCGGCGCAACATTGCCCGAAAGGCATCCCGAGTCGCATCCCGAGCCGCAGGGCAGAGGGCAAAACACCCCCGCTGCCGATGCCAGTCTTGAAGCCAACCTGAGTTTGGTGGCCGGAACTCAGGGCGCGCAAGCATCCCTGCTGGTCAGAATCGCGTGTGCGAACGATAGCCCTCTACAGGTGGCCGGGGCGGTAATCTACGGGGTGGAATCAACAGCCCATCTTACCCTTGCCCCCTCCCGCGTGGGTGAAGTTCTTGGCCTTGATGCTGCCGCCGAGCTCGCCGCGATCCTGCGCAGATCTCCCGACCCTGTTGCCGATGATTCTCCTGCAATCCCTCCCAAAAGTTCCCCCGTAAAAATATCTTCTGCCAATAATCAGCCCGCTGAATCGGGTGGGCTTGCCGTTTTGCTGCGTGAAGGCGCCAATGCGCGGCTGCGCCTTGCGGCGCGCGTGACGGCTCCCGCCGCAGGCGGCGAAGCTGTCGGGGCCAGCGCTGCGCTGGAGAGCATCAACGTTGAAGCCGGGCCTCTGCACCTTGCCGGGCACGCAAAGTGGGACGCTGGCGGAGCCGCTTCGTGGCTGGACGGGCCTATGGATGTGGATATTCAGGCCAGCCTTGGCGAGAAAGCTGATACGGAAAAAGACGCTGCTGAAAAGTCCGCACCCGCATCAGCCGCCGCCCCTTCCACAAATAGCGGCGGCTTGTTGCCGGAACGCGCCCAGTTGCGCATCACGGCAAAGGGGCCGCTGCAAACTCCAGACACGCGGATAGCGCTGGATTGCCCCGCGTGGAATGTGGGTGGGCATGCCCTGGCGGATATTTCCCTGAAACTGGCGTCCACGCCGCTCAACTGGGGGCGAGTGCTGCTTGGCGCTCTCAAGCAGACAAGTGTAGCCCCGGCACAAGTAAAGCTGTCAGCCCCCGGCCAAAAAGATGCGGAGCAGGCAGCGGAACTGACAGTAAAAGTGCAGGCCTCCGCCGTGGTGGATAGCCATCCCCAACGCTTTGGCGCTACGCTTTTTGCCCTGAACGGCAGGGAAGACGGGCATGGGCTTTTGCGCGCTGGCGTGCGTGATCTTCAATGTCAGTTGCTGGGCGTTGCCGGTTCCGGTCAGTTGGCTGCGGCTTTGCCTTTGCCGCCTCTGGCGGGCGGCATGCCCCGCGTGGACGGCAAGGTGGATGTGCGCGTGGCCGACTGGCAGGCGCTGTCAGCCATGTTGCCGGGGGTGCGGCTGGACGGAGACGCAGCACTCGCCCTCGAACTGGTTTCGCAGCGGGCGGAACCTGCGGTGCCCACAGCCGCTCAAAATTCGTCAGGCCAGGATTCATCAGTTCAGAATCCGCCAGCTCAGAGTCCCCCCGGTCAGAATCCTCAGGCCCAGACAATGCAGCCTCCGGCTCCGCAGGTCGCGTACACCCAGCAGGCAACGCTTCGCTGGCGTGTGCCTCGGCTGGCCTACCGGGCAGGCAACGGTCAGCCGGTGGAAGTCCAGGGTTTGGAGGGCGAGGCGATGCTGACTGATGCCCTCGGCAAGGGCCTGCTTGCCGCCCGGCTTGACCTCGCCGGGGTACGCAGCGGGACTATCCGCCTTGGTGCCAAGCTGCGCGCGCAGGGTTCCATATTCGGGCCATTGGAGGCCAGCCTCGAAACAAGCGGATTTGCCGCAACGCGCTGCGCAGTGCGCTGGCAGCCCGGCCTGCTTGAATTGCGCCGTCTTGATCTTGACCTGCCCGCGCAAAAGCTGGGCCTGCGCGTGGCGGCAGGGGCCACAATGCGCTACGGCGCGGGGGATCTGGCGGTCAGCGGTCTTGATGTAGCCATGAAGCCTTCCGGCAGGTTACGGGCGCAGGCCGCCCTTGGGCCGGAAAAGCTTGATATGCGGCTTACGCTTGAACATCTTTCGCTCACGCCCTGGCATGTGCTGATCCCGGCCTTGCCCAAGGGCGAGCTTGAGGCCAGCGCGAGGCTTACCGGCACCCCGGCCCAACCCGGAGGGGATCTGCGCGTTGACGTGCGCGGTCTTGTGGTGCCGGGTGCGGCGCTCAAACCCATGAACCTTGCGCTGACCGGAAAGCTGGAGAGGGACAACGCTGGCGGCGGCGCTCTGGCCCTGCGCCTCGTGCCGGATCAGGCCACGGTGGCGGCTCTGGGCGGTACGGAATGCCGGGTAGAGGCACGTTTGCCCCTTCTTTTCGGGCCGGACGGATTGCCGAGCCCGAACATGCAGGGGCCGTTGCGCGCGTCAGTGCGCTGGAACGGAGCCGTGGCCCCCTTGTGGAGCCTGATGCCTGTGGCCGACCAGCGGCTTGCGGGGCGGCTTGTGCTTTCGCTTGATGTGGGCGGCAGCCTTGAGGCCCCGGCCCCGAAGGGTTTTGTGCGCATGGACGACACCCGTTACGAAAATTTGCAGTACGGCGTGCTGCTCACGGGCATCAACCTGCGGCTTGATCTTGAAGAAGGCCGCGGCGGCGCATTGGGGCTTGCCCGTCTGAACCTCGGCGCAGCCGACGGGCAGGGCGGTACAGCGCGCATCACCGGGCAGGGCAGGCTTGACGGCAGTATGCTTGATTTCAAGGCCGTGGTTGACCATCTGCGTCCCCTGCGCCGCCGCGACATCCGCGTGGAATTCTCCGCGCAGACTTCTGTGGCTGGCAGTGCCGCAGCGCCCCAAGTACGTGGAACAGTTACCGTGAATCAGGGCCTTGTGCTGCTTAACAATCTTGATGTGGGCGGCAGCATCACCACCTTGCCCATCAGCGAGGTTTCGCCCGCCTGGGCCAGAGCCGGGTATGAACCGCCCACGCCTGCCGTGCCGCAGGGGAAAAAGGCCGCATCCTCTGCTGTTGCTGCCCCAACCTCAACGGCTCCCGTCTCTGGCGGCAATGCGGGCCTGTTGGACTTGCGCATTGTCATCCCCGGCCGTTTTGTCGTGGAAGGGTTTGGCCTCAAGAGCGAGTGGAAGGCAGACATGCATGTGGGCGGCACACCCGCAGAACCGCTGATCTCCGGCCAGCTTAGCGCGGTAAAAGGCAGCCTTGATATTCTGGGCAAAAATTTCAAGCTGGCGCGGGGCGCTGTGACCTTTGGCGGCGGGGCTGTATCCAACCCCTTGCTGGATATCATGCTGACCACTCAGACTCCTGCGCTCATGGCCAATATCAGCATTGTGGGCACTGTGCGCAAAATGCAATTGATCCTGAGCAGTGACCCTGAAATGCCGCGCGATGAAATTCTGGCCCAGATACTTTTTGGCAAAAGTGCCAGCGAACTTGGGCGGTTCGAAAATTTGCGGCTGGCCGCCGCAGTGGCGCAACTGGCCGGATTTGGCTCGGGCAGCGGAGGCAGTGGTGTGCTGGATTCTGCACGTCAGGCGCTGGGCGTCGATGTGCTGCGCTTCAATTCCGGCGCTTCCGGCACAAACGGGACGGGCCAGTCGGGCCAAGGCGGCGAGGGCATGGCTGCGGGCAGCTCGGTGGAGATGGGCAAGTACCTCACAGAAGATATTTATGTGGGCGTACAGCAGGGTGCCAAGCAGGGCACAACCGCCTTTGTGATTCAGCTGGAACTGACCCCAAAGGCCAACCTTGAACTGCGCACCGAGCAGCAGAGCACCAAGGGTGGCCTGACCTGGAAGTATAATTACTGAGGCGGCTCACCTTGGCGGCGCGCGCGGGCTGTGATAACCTACGTAAATAGTGTTATTAGATGGTTCCACTGCTCACGCGCCTGTTTGCTTGGCTTTTCGCCCACGGCGATCTGGCGGGTGGACAAGCACACATGATGTGTCTGGCAGCAGGCTTGCCGCCTGACTGGACGCAGCCGCCTATCTGGGGCAGACTGCGGGCAGCCGTTTGCAGGCGGCAAGGCATAAAGACAGTAAAGGAAATGTAGTATGGGCAAGATCATAGCCATTTGCACCAGTCAGAAAAAAGGCACGGCCAAAAAGGCCGTGGATCAGGCAAATATTATTGAAAATCATGGCATTGAAGGTGATGCTCATGCGGGCAACTGGCACCGGCAGGTCAGCCTGCTTTCGTGGCAGGCCATTGAGGCCTTCAAGGCGCGGGGCGCTCTGGTCGCCAACGGCTGTTTTGGAGAAAATCTGATAGTGGACGGTATTGATTTTGCCGCTCTGCCGGTGGGAACCCGCATTGCGTGTCATGACGTGCTGCTGGAAGTTACGCAGATCGGCAAGGAATGCCACAGTCATTGCCAGATATTCCACACCATGGGCGAATGCATCATGCCCACCCAGGGCGTATTTGCCAAAGTGCTGCACGGCGGCGCTGTGCGCACGGGCGACATGATGGAAGTACTGGCTCCCTCTGCCGGGGAAGCCGCGCCTGCATAACACGTTCAGGTCGGGAGATGTATGGAAACGCTTAAGATGTTGTTGCGCACGGCGCTGTTTCTCGGCGGGGTAACAGTGGTTTTTGTGGCCTACACGGTTTGCGTGGCGCTGGTCGAAAGACATTTTTCGCCCAAGTATGCCAAGGGGCATGAGCAGTCGCCCTCAGCGGTGGCTTCTGCCGCACCTGACCGAGAGGCTCGCGCCCGCGCCCTGCTCGACAGCGGTCAGCTGGTCAAGGAGCAGTTTACCCTCGAAGTGCAAAGCCAGGTGCCGCCCCTGCGTGTCGACCGCACCGCCGGGCTGCTGGCCGGGGTTGCTCATCAGAATGTTCGATGAGCGGCGCTGACGAAAAGGCTCTTTTGCAGACATTGCGCATCCGGCAGGCAACGGCCTGCGACCATGCGGCCTTGGCGGATTTGTGGCGGCGCAGCGTGGAGGCCACCCACCATTTTTTGCCTTCCGGCGAGGTGGAACGCCTGTTCCATGATGTGCGCAACGCCTACCTGCCGGGCGTAGAAATTCTATGGGTGGCGGAGCTTGCGCCTTGCGCGCAGGCTGCACCCGCGCAACACGCAGCGGGCAGCATATTGGCGGGCTTTATTGGCTGCAACGGCGCGCAGGTGGAGATGCTCTTTGTTGAACCGCGCTGCTTCCGTCACGGTGTGGGCGGGGCGCTTCTGGAGCATATGCGGGCTTTGCATCCACGGCTGACGCTGGACGTGAACGAACAGAATCCGCAGGCTCTGACTTTTTATGAGCGGCAGGGTTTCAAGGTGGTGGGGCGGTCTGCTCTGGACGGGCAGGGCAATCCCTATCCCCTGCTGCACATGGAGTGGCAGGGCGAAACAGCCTGACATTTTTTGGCGCACGGTTCTGCCCTGCGCCGATTTTTTTGCTACACATAAAAATAGATGCTGTGCAGCAGGTATTCCACCTTATGCCGCTCGGCCAGTGTCAGCAGCAGGCGTTTGACGCGCGGCAGGGCGGCAATGCCGTTTTGCAGCTCTGCCATGCCCGCCAGGGCGCGCTTTTTTTCTGCGGGAGAGGCCAGCTTGTCCACATAGCCCCACACATGCTCTGCGGCATTGCGGGCTTGCGGGCCGTAAAGTCCCTTTTCCATCGCCTGCTCCACCAGCGCATAAAAACCCTTGGCATCGGGCGTTTCCGCCTTGAGCAGAGCGCGTATGCCCGTGTAGGCGGCCTGATCCCTCTCCAGCACCAGATACTTGTATCTGGCCCACTGGGCCGTAAGCTCCTGCCGCGTCAGCCCTGGATTGGTAAGCTGGATGCACTTTTCGGCTGAAAGGTTTTTGTCCTTCACCTCCAGCATCACATCCAGCTCGCGCTGCCCCAGCGACTGATGAAATTCCATAAATCCCCGCATGGCAATGGTGCGCGAGTGCATGCCCGGTTTGCCGCCTGCAAGCTGCTGGCTATAGTGCAGTTTGGGGCGGCCATGCTGTGGGGTCCAGCTCTCCATGGCGCGATCAAGCCAGTACGCCAGATTTCCCTTTGCCGGGGCGTTTAGGGAATGGTGAAAAACGTCAAAGATCGCGGGCATGCCGCATTTTCCGCAGATGTGCAGGGCATCTTCAATGGTGAAGGTGCGCTCATCATTTTCAAGCGAGATGCGGGCCAGCACATGCGGCGGCAGGGCCAACAGATTTTCCGCCAGCCGTGCGAGGGCGGATGCCTTGTCGCCATAGCCCCCGCCGAGGTGCAGCACTATGCGGGCGCTGCCGTCCGCCCCCAACGCGTCAAGAAAGTCGGCATGGAATACAAGATCGGCAACGGCGTGCTCCACCACATCCAGCCGAGGGGAGTTCAGCACCGTGTACTGACCGGGATGCATGGAAACCCGGATGCCGGTTTCCTCCAGCACGGCGCGTAGTGCCTTAAATTCCTCGTGCAGCCGGGCACGCCATTCAAATGTGTTTTGCGGGTGCGAGGCCAGCGGGATGATGTCCGAGCTGATGCGCATCAGGGGGATGCGCGCCGAGGCGCAGTAGCGCAGCATGACTCCCAGAGCGCGCAGGTTGTGGCGGCACACGGCGAGCATGTTTTCGGGCGTGGCTCTGGCAAGGGTAAGAGCGCTCAAGTCAGCGCCGGGCACCCCGATGGTCTTGCAGGCAAATCCATAACGTATCATGGGCATACTGTAGCGGATTTGCACCAAACCACAATGGGGGCGGGGATACTACAGCGGCAGCAGTGCCAGTTTGCACCACGCAGGGGTTCCTTAACGGTTTCCTTACACAATGAAGGGCATTTGTGGACAATATGGCGCTGCTGGCGCTGGGCAGGGCAGCGACACTCAGGGATTCTGGAGCGGCGGTGATCGCCAGATACAACAGGAAGGCGCAATGATCGGTATTGGCTCAGATTCGTCAGTGCCCCTGACAGCGCGTCAAAATGCGCAGGGGTGGAAGCCTTTTTTTGCCCTGTGCCTTTTTTGTGGAATACTGTTGAGCGTGTTGTGTGGCCCAGCCTGGAGCGCAGATGCTCAGAGCGCGGTGCAGAAAAAACTTTCCACATCACCCGAGCGCCTTTTTGTGCAGTGGCAAACCGCCAAGCAGGGTGCACTGCGCGCTCTGGTGGATGTGCCCGCACAGCCAAAGGCCGCCGTGATCCTTTTTGCGGGCGATAACGGCTGCCTGGGGCTGACGGAAAATGGGGATCAGACAAGCCTTCAGGGAAATTTTTTGGCCCGCTCCAGAGAACTCTTTGCCAGGGAGGGCCTGGTGGCGGTGCTGCTGGATGTGCCGACAGGCATAAGCAACCAGAGCGCCAACAGTTACCGCACAAGCGCGGAGCAGGCTCAGGATGCCGCTATGGTCATGGAATTTGTGCGTAAACAGTGGCATGTGCCCGTGGTGCTGGTGGGAACCAGCAGGGGCACCATATCCGCGGCCAACACCGCCGCGCGGCTGGAGCACGGCAATGCCGATGCCCTGGTGGTCAGCTCCACTGTTACGCAGAGCAGCAAAAAGAATTCCGGCACCATCTACAATGCGGATCTGGGGCGCATTTCCATCCCCGTTCTTATTCTGCACAATGAGCAGGATGCCTGTAAGGTCAGCCCGTATTCCGGCGTGGCCGGTTTGCAGCGCGTCTTCAAAAACGCACCCCGCAAGGATGTGATAGCTCTTTCGCACGGGGATGCCATTGCCGACGCTTGCCAGGGCATGTCTGCGCACGGCTTTTTGGGTATAGAAGGACAAGCGGTTACTGCTGTTAGCACCTGGATTTATAAAAATACGCCTGCCGCGCAAAAATAGTTTTTGTCGCGTTTTTTATCTGTCTGAGGGCCGGGATATGCCCCCGCCCCATCTCACGTTCCCGAGCCAGTCAAAGTGCTGGCTCGGTTTTTTTGTCTGCTCCAGTTGTCACATTGTCAGAATAAGATGACTTTTGTCATTTTATTCTGACAAATCCTAAGCCCCCTGCCTTCCAGAAGATCACAAACTACCGCTAATCACACAAATTTTTAAAACAGGGTTTTTGGCACCTCTTTTGCTTTTTGTGGTGAAATTCACAATTTGCGCCCTGCCGCAGGCATATCCCCGGACGGGAGTGCCCTTTTGGCTTGGCGGCACCATCAGCCATGGAGACCAAAACCATGCCGTATCCTTCTAAGCGCGTCTGGATTGTGGGCTGTATCGCCCTGGCCGCGTGCGTAGGCCTGGCGGCAGCGGGAGTGTCGTATTCGTCGCGGACGGAGTTTTGCCTGTCTTGCCACGAAATGCGCGTGTATCAGGATGAACTGATGCTCTCCCCGCACGCCAAGGACGCACAGGGCAAAGCCATCGGATGCTCGCAATGCCATATCCCTTCGGGCAATCTGGCCCGCATGCTCGGCGCCAAGGCATGGATGGGGATAAAAGACCTGTGGGTTCACAATGTGGATGGCGGAACGGATCTTGACCGGGCTGCCATGCAACCCATTGCCCGCCGCTTTACGGACGATGCCAACTGCCGCGCCTGCCATCAGGATTTGACACGTAATGCCAAGGCAGACGGGCCGATCTCGGCAGAGGGCCGCCTTGCGCACGACAATTACGAAGGCAAGAACGGTCAGGCCCGTAGCGGTTGCGTGGGCTGCCATCGCAACCTTGCCCACTTGCCCGCATTTGACGAGCGCATTCCCGCAAATCAGAAGTTCGCACAGAAAATCAAGGAGATACGGCCATGACTCGCAACAAGAAACTGCTCATCGTTCTGCTTGCCCTGGCGGTGCTGACGGGCGGCTATTTTCTGTATATGGCCTGGGCCTTCCCTGCGGAGCGCTGCGAGGCGGCAAAGCATCTGGATTCTCCGCAGATGGCGGGCGATTGCTACGCCTGCCACATGAAGAGCACCCCGCGTCTTGCGCAGGAATGGTACGAGAGCAAGCACGGCATCACCCTCGTGCGCTGCCAGACCTGTCACGGCATGCCTGACGGCAAGGGGGCCATTCCCTTTACCCGCAAGCCGGGGGTTGAAGTCTGCGCCCGCTGCCATTCGCTTTCCATCCAGCGCATGGAGGCCAAGTTCGGCAAGCGCGATGACTGTTCCGCCTGTCATCCCAACCACCAGAGCCCCATGCACGGCAAGGCTTACGAATACCGTATGCCCAGTGGCAAGACGGATTGGTAGCCCGCACGTGCGGTATGCGCCGCATTTGGCGGCGCAGGGTGGGCCAGCCCCAAGCAGGGCGGCCCGCATAAAGAAACAATCATGCCAAGCTAACAGCGAGGTTGCGGATATGAATTCATCGCGTCGTGACTTTTTACGTTTTTTTGCCATGTCTGCCGCTATGGCGGCGGCTACGGGCGTGGGCCTGCCAACCCTCGCCCTTGCTGCGGACGATCAGAAACCCGACAAATGGGTCAAAGGCGTATGCCGTTACTGCGGCACCGGCTGCGGGGTGATGGTTGGCGTTAAAAACGGCAAGGCCGTTGCCATTCAGGGCGACCCCAACAACCACAACGCGGGCCTGCTGTGCCTTAAAGGCTCGCTGCTCATTCCTGTGCTCAATTCCAAGGAACGCGTCACCCAACCCATGGTGCGGCGTAAAAAAGGAGGCCCTCTTGAGCCTGTGAGCTGGGACGAAGCCCTTGACCTCATGGCCTCAAAGTTCCGGCACAGCATTGATACGTACGGTGCCAATTCTGTTGCATGGTACGGCTCCGGGCAGTGCCTGACGGAAGAAAGCTATCTAGCCAGCAAAATATTCAAGGCTGGCTTCGGCACCAATAACGTGGACGGCAACCCCCGCCTGTGCATGGCTTCGGCTGTGGGCGGCTACACCACCACGTTCGGCAAGGACGAGCCCATGGGCACCTACGCCGACATAGATCAGGCCACCTGTTTTTTCATCATCGGTTCCAATACCTCAGAGGCGCACCCCGTGCTGTTTCGCCGCATTGCCCGCCGCAAGCAGGTTGAGCCGGGCATCAAGATCATTGTGGCCGACCCGCGCCGCACCAATACTGCGCGCATAGCCGACATGCACGTGGCCTTTCGCCCCGGCACGGATCTGGCCTTCATGCACAGCATGGCCTGGGTCATCATCAATGAGGAGCTGGACAATCCGCGCTTCTGGCAGCGCTATGTGAGCTTTGTGGATGCCGAGGGCAAACCCTCGGACTTTGAAGGCTACAAGGCCTTTCTGGAAAACTACCGGCCTGAAAAAGTGGCCGAAATCTGCCGCGTCCCCGTAGCCCAGATTTATTCGGCGGCCAGAGCCTTTGCCGAATCATCTGCCACCATGAGCCTGTGGTGCATGGGCATCAACCAGCGCGTGCAGGGGGTTTTTGCCAATAACCTCATCCACAACCTGCATTTGCTGACCGGGCAGATATGCCGCCCCGGCGCAACGCCGTTTTCGCTCACGGGCCAGCCCAACGCCTGCGGCGGCGTGCGGGATACCGGCGCGCTCTCGCACCTGCTGCCAGCGGGCCGTGCCATTCCCAATCCCAAGCACCGGGCGGAAATGGAAAAACTCTGGGGCCTGCCGGAAGGGCGCATTTCGCCCAATCCCGGCTACCACACCGTGGCGATGTTTGAGGCCCTGGGACGGGGTGATGTGAAGTGCATGGTCATTTGCGAGACCAATCCCGCGCACACACTGCCCAACCTGAACAAGGTGCACAAGGCCATGTCGCACCCGGAATCGTTTATCGTGTGCATTGAGGCCTTTCCTGATGCCGTCACCCTGCAATACGCCGACCTTGTGCTTGCGCCTTCCTTCTGGTGCGAGCGCGACGGTGTGTACGGCTGCGGCGAGCGGCGGTATTCTCTGACGGAAAAGGCCGTGGATTCGCCCGGGCAGTGCCGCCCCACGGTGAATACCCTGGTGGAATTCGCCAAGCGCGCAGGCGTTGACCCCAAGCTGGTGAACTTCAAAAACGCCGAGGACGTGTGGAACGAATGGCGCATGGTGGCCAAGGGTACCACCTATGATTTCTACGGCATGACGCGTGAACGCCTGCGTAAGGAATCGGGCATCATCTGGCCGTGCCCCTCGGAGGATCACCCCGGCACCAACCTGCGCTTTGTGCGCGGGCATGATCCGCTGGTGCCAGCCGATCATCCGGACAAGTTCTTTTTTTACGGCAAGCCGGACGGCAAGCCCACCATATTCATGCGGCCCGCCAAGGGCGCTGCGGAAGAGCCGGATGCCGAATACCCGCTGTACCTTACCTCCATGCGCGTTATCGACCACTGGCACACCGCGACTATGACGGGCAAGGTGCCGGAACTGCTCAAGGCCAACCCCGCGGCCTTTGTGGAAATCAACGAGCAGGACGCCGCCTCTCTGGGCGTGAAGCACGGGGACAATGTGATTCTGGAAACCCGGCGCGACAAAATGGAACTGCCCGCGCGCGTGAGCGATGTGTGCAGGCCGGGGCTTGTGGCCGTGCCGTTTTTTGATCCCAAAAAGCTGGTCAACAAGCTGTTTCTGGACGCCACCGACCCCGGTTCGCGTGAGCCGGAATACAAGATATGCGCCGCGCGGGTGCGCAAGGTTTAAAATCCGGCGGTCAGCCCTATATGTGTGAGAGTCCCCGTCCGCGTGCTGACATGCGGGCGGGGCAACGCGGGAGGAAATATGGCTATTGCGGGAATAATCCTGAGTGCCTCTGCTGCGGCCTGTGCAAAGCTTGCGAAGGCTTTGCAGGGCAGGGACGGCATTCTGGATGTGCAGCGCACGCCGGATGGCGCGGATATTGGCGGGCTGGTGGTCGTGGTGGAGCAGCCTTCGGACAAAATCCAGAAGGAACTCATGACCCTGCGGGAACTGCCGGAGGTGGACGATCTGCATCTGGCCTTTGCCGATTATGAAGATGATCTGGACGCGCAAGGGCACATGGGCTGCCCTGAGCATGAATCGCGCCGCCATGCGGGTGCGGGCACGGGTGATGGCGAGAGCGGGGAACAGGCAGGGGAGGCCAAATGAGCCTTTTTGTGCCGCCTCTGCGCCCGCCGGGTGCTGTGGATGAAGAAACCTTTTTGCGCAAGTGCGTGCGTTGCGGCAAGTGCGTGACCGCCTGCCCGCACGAAAGTATTGAGCTGGCTGGCGGTCTGGGCCGCTCGCGGCGCACGCCGCAGGTGCGCCCCCGCAGAAAACCCTGCTACCTCTGCATGAAGTGCCCGCCTGTCTGTCCCACCGGGGCGTTGGACTCAGCCGTAAAGGAAATTGCGCGGGCGGGAATGGGGCAGGCCTATATTCTTAAAGACCGCTGCCACAATTACAAAACCGGCACCATGTGCATGACCTGCTACGACCGCTGCCCCCTGCGCGGAACAGCCGTGGTGCTGAGCGGGGGACTGGTGCCTGCCATGACCACGGCCTGCGTGGGTTGCGGCATCTGCGACTATGTCTGCCCGGTGCAGGCTGTGGAGATTGTTCCCGCTTCATCCCGTTTTGTGCCGCCAATGGCGGCTCCCACGGAAAAATCGCCCGGAGGCAAGGCATGAAGATTCTCGCTTGGGCGCGGCGCGGCGTGCAGTCGCTGGTGGTGGCTGTGGTGTGCGTGCTGCCGTGGCTCAATGCAGCAGAACTGCGCCAGATCAGCGGCAGTTTTTTTGCGCTGGATTTTTTCGGCATTCCCTTTGCTGACCCAGTTGGCGCGGCTCAGGTTGCGGCTACGGGCTTTTTGCCCGGCGAGCGTCTGCTGGGCGGGGCCTTGATCTCGCTGGCGCTGGCATTGGTGCTGGGCAGAGTTTTTTGCTCGTGGATATGCCCCTACGGATTTTTTTCCGAGTTGGCGCACTGGGCGCGTGGGCGTCAAGGCGGCGCGCACGTGAAGGAAGGCCGTGCGTTTGCGGGCAAGGTTCTGCTGCTGGGGGCAGGGCTTGCGGCGGCTCTGGTGGCGGGCTTTCCCGCAATGGGCATTGTTTCGCTGCCGGGCGAGCTATCGCTCCTGCCCATGCTTGTATGGCAGGGTGGGGACTTCTGGCTTTTACTTGGTGCGGCGGCAGTGCCGCTGGCGGCGCTGATACTGGAGCTTGCGGTTGGCAAAAGGCTGTGGTGCCGTTTTGTGTGCCCGCAGTCGGTACTGCTTGGTGCTGCGGCCCAATGCCTGCCCGCCAAGGTCCCGGGCCTGTGCATCGGCTGGCAGGCGGCAAACTGTACCTGCAAGGGCAAGGCTCCCTGCCAGCAGGCCTGCTCGCTTGAGCTGAATCCGCGCCGCAAGGGCGGCCCCGACCGCAGGGACTGCACAAATTGCGGCGACTGCGTCAATACCTGCGCGAGCTACGGCAAGGCGCTGGAGTGGTGGGGAATGGGCCAGAGATAGCTGGGGAGCAAATCAGGAATTTCGTCTCAGTATCATTTCCCACACGGATTTGTTCCCATGCCATCACTACGCCGGACAGGAAGATTGAATTTCTCTGATAGGTAATAATGGTTGCAAAAAATTCCAAAATTGAACTGAAATTCTACCGAGGTTCACCTTGCCAACGTAATGAGGCATTTCCATAAATAATCGTTTCATTTTTCGGGATATTGGCACATCTGTGGACCAAAAAGTCAAATTCTCGGATTCGTCATTTTGACGAATCCGAGAATTTCCTTGATATTGCCGGAGCGGGACTTGTCTATGTGTTGTATCTATCAATAATAAAACAATATTTACTATTTTGTGATTAAAGTTGCCCCCAAAGTTGCCCCTAAAATATTTTGGTGCATACATGGCGAGGGGATTGCATGAGAGGGTAAAGCACAAAATAGCCATCACAGGTGGAGCAATATAAGCCGGGGCAGTTAAGCTACGTTGAGCTTAGCCATGATCGTATGCCCCATTGGGAAAGCTGATCAAAACTGGTCGGTATAGCCCTGAGACTTTTAAAGGCCTCGGAGAGGTCATTTAAGGGTACAAAATCTGGTGTACTTAAATCAGGTTTTGATGAACGATTGTTAACAGCGGCAATGCAAAGCTCTGGACCTTTGATGCTAGGGGTAAACTTTGCAGTAAGTTCAGGAAAATTGGTCAGCACGAAAGATGCATTTGGCCATTTTTTGCCGTCTTTACGCGCGTCATATATTTTTTTAATTTCTCTGCTTACCCCATCGGCCCATGTGAATCTTTGAGGATAAGAAACTAGGGAAGGAATATTTACATTTGCAAAAATCAATCGGCGATTTCTTGCTGGTTTTTTTAGTGCCTCCTTTAATATTCTAATCATATTCGTTTTATTATCTTCTAAATCTTTCTTAGTTATGAGAGAGAAATCTCTGTTTTTGCTTTTTGCCTCAACATCAAATGCACATCCATTTTTGTGCGTTGCTATAAATTCACAATGTCGTCTTGAAACATCAGTTTCATCTTCTGCCTGTATCGTAAATTTTCCAGTAATAAAGTATGATAATACAAATATTTCATACATCGCGCCCCAAAAATTTCCTGTGTTTTTTATCCTTTTTATATTTCTTTCCAGAAGAAGTCCGCTGTTGTCGACAAGGAGAAGGTGGAGTGCGCATCTAATGTGGAATACAATCTGTCCTTGTTCTTCATTGCATACCAAGCTCTTATCATCTGAACTCTGAAAAGTATGAAATGATGACATGAACGTGCATATTGGATGCGCAGGATTGTTTTGCAAGAAGATGCGTAATTCTTGCTCTGTGGGGAATAGTCTGCGGAGTAAATATCGTGCCAAAAAATCTTCTACTGAAACCCAGTAGCCAATAAATTCACCATTGCCGACAAGGACATGCCGTCTTAATCGTTGGGGGGGCTGTTGGGATGGTAATATTTTGTTCATGGTTTATTGGACAAAATACTCCCCAAAAGTCAAACCCTCGCAATGCCCAACTAGTATGGCATGTTGATCGCGTTGGTTGTTGTGCAGAAGGCTTAGAGCAAAAAAGGCTTTCACTTTGCACCATCTGCCAAGCCCTTGCGTTTGGTGCGTGCCCGCCTGAAAATCCTTATCCTACGTTCATTTGGGGAATCTATGCTCTTGCATTTGGCCTTGCGTTTTTTTCTACTGCAACGCAAACCCCCCGCCTGAGTGATCAGGAAGGGGGTTCTATTTTAGAGCGAAGTAGAGGTGCTGAGGCAAAACATCTGTTCGGTTGTTATGAATCCGTCCTCCGCTCAGCATTAAGCCGGGCATCAGTTGCAAGGCCCAGGGCATGGCTATTGAGGGTGAAGCATCGGTCAAGGATGCAACCCAGTCCGCGCATGGCATTATTGTCGAGGCAAAGGCTTACAGAGTCATCACCGGTTTGGCCAATGCCGATAACTGCCTTTAAGAAAGAAAGCAGCTCGTAGTTCTCCAACAAGGCTTCGTCTTGGGCCATTTCGGCGGGCGGCCTAGTCATGGCCTTCGCCTCCCTGCACCGCGTCCAGGTCAGCGGGCATTCCGTCACCGGCCAGCACCAACAGACGGGCCAGTTGGTTGGCGTAGCTCCGAAGATTGTTGCCAGTGATATAGGCCGCGCCCACCATATCGCGCATATCACGCCGGGTTTGACTGAAAACTACACGCCATGCGCGTTCATTTCGCGCAGAGGATTGCTTACGGATCAGCGCGTCGGCCTCTGCCTGAATAGTGTCGCAAGCGCGTTCAAGCGATTCCAGGGCAGCGGTAAGGGCTGTGCGGGCTTCTTGCAGGGGAAGGAAGCCTTGCACGTCGATGGGAGCAACTGTTTCTGGCTTGGGGGTCGGCAAGGGCAGCAGCTTGTCGTTGAGTTCGCCCAGCAAGGTAAGAATTTGCTCTTGGGTCAACTCCCGCACCGCCTGCACACTGTTAGGTGAATGGGATACTCTGATTGACTGGTCTGATGAAGTGTGGTTGGTTCGGTTAGCCATACTCGCGCCCTCCTACGGCGCTTGGTGGTTAGGCCCGGTTTGGAAGTTGCACCTTCCTGCCGGGCTGTTTTTTTATATTGCTCTCTTGCGCTTCGTGTTTTACTAAAAGACTACAGATCGCGTCAAGGTGTATTCCTATAAGACAACAAAACAGCATGGGAGATTGGCAATGTTTGCAAGCAATATAAGAGAGTTAATGGACAATAAAAAAATGACAGTCCGTGATTTAGTTAAGCTGACGGGGATGTCATCTCGCACAATTCAAAGAGCCATTTCAGACGGAAGCATCCACAAGTGTGAACTTGGCACTCTTGCCAAGATCGGCTTAGCCTTGGGCGTTAAGACCAAGCGACTTTATGACGAGGTTGACAATGAAAAAGGAGTTAGTTGAGATTACAGAATTATGAGGCTTTCTTAAAATTGCGAGCAAGCCAAGGTGGCTATTGTTGAAATTCTGTTTTGCTACAATATTTTTTTAATATATGTCTAGTTAACTTCTCAATTAAAAACATCAACTCACGTTGTAGAGGCCTAAATGCTAGAATCTGAAACGAAAGCAGCGCTTAGGTTGGCAGAGGAGTGGATTGAACAGTTTGATAGGCTTGACCGTCCATTAGCTAATATGTTGCTCAATGATTTGAGGCTGGTAAGTACTTCTCAATTTGAAGAAGGAATCTCAGCGCAGATTGAGAGCCTACTCCTAAGATATAAAAAGATAGCATTATTTCCTGTGCTGGAATTAACTCAAGAAAATTACAGTGCCATACAAGAAAGTAGCCCTAAAAAAAATAGTAAGTCTTTCAAATCCATGCGTAGACATGCTGGAAGTTCTAATCAAATTGCTTACCTAATAAGCCGTTTGGAAGAACGTAACCCCCGGCATATTCTTGCACGTCCTCAGTATAAATGCTTAATTGCTGAAAGAATAAAAGCTGTTGTATTTATAGATGATTTTATTGGGTCAGGGAAGCGAATCTCTGATTTTTGGAAGCACATTGTAAGTAGAACACTTAAATCATGGCTGTCATATAATAAATGCGACGTGTTCTTTGTCAGCTATGCGGCAATGAATGATGGGGTTTCAAATATCATAAAAAATTGCCGAGGTATAAAAAAAGATGAATTTCTTGTAACTATAGAGAACCCATCATTCAAAGACAAACGCCAAATCATTGCTTTATGTGATAGATACACTTCTCAACAAAACAGTAAAATTATCTATGGGTTTGGTAACACGCTGACAAATATTGTTTTTGAATGGAAATGTCCCAACAACACTCCTCCATTACTCTGGATGGATCATGGTTGGAGGCCTCTTTTTGAGAATAGGAATGTTAATGCGTCGCTATTTAAGTACCTTGCCTCGCAGGAAAACGTTAAGCTTGCCGAGCAAATTTGGGCTGCGGGCCAATACTCAGTTGCTCTTTCGCTCCTTAACAACTTAGGACAATTATCGCAGGATGATATTAATTTTGTTAGCTTTTTGAGTTTCTTTGCCAAACGTATTTCTTTGGCCAAGATTCAACTTAAATTGCAGGTTTCTAGCTCAGAATTCGACAAAATAGTAAAAAAAGCTAAATGTTGCAGTGCGATAGAGTCTAATAAAATTACGGAGTTCGGCCTTGCCTTACTGGAGTCATTTCGTCGATTCTCTGCAGGAAAACAGTGCGCTTTCGTTTTGAAGGAAGATCAGCTACTGTATCTTCCGCATCAGTATAAGGGGATACTCTCTCGTCTAGCGTGAGCCCCGCAGGCATCTGCGGGTAGGGAACGGATTCCGAACCTTGGCAATAAGGCCTCTTTCAAACAACATTGATAAGCTTGCCCTTTGGCTCTGAAGTCTCGCAGGCCAAGCTTATCAATCTCGCTTTGCGAGTTAAAAGTAGATGAATAGAGTATCCCCTTATCAATTTGAAAAGGTTGCAGAAGCGTATGGATATGATGCAGATTACATCCGTGCGATCTTTTTAGATGCAAAAAAAATATCAGAAAAAAATCTTCCTGTACTTTTCACATTAAACCATTTGGCACTTGCTACAGGTTGTCATTATAAAATTCTTCACTCAATCGTTGAGCGCAAAGCTAACCCATACCATTGTTTCGCAATACCTAAAAAGACGGGGGGGCTTAGGCTCATAAGTTCTCCGAGTCCAGCCCTGTTCGATGTCCAAAAATTTATAAAACAAGAAATACTTGACGCTGAATGCGCCTTAAATGAGGTGCATAGTGCTGTTTATTCTTATAAAAAGGGAGTCTCCATCGTTGATAATGCAAGGAGGCATGTGGGTTCAAGGTGGCTTATCAAGGTGGATATAAAAGACTTTTTTGGATCAATTACTGAAGATGCAGTTTATAGTTTTTTTTCAAGCCTTGGGTATGCCAATCTTTTGTCCTTTGAAATTGCCCGGCTGGTAACATGGCCTCCAAAATATCAATATGTTGACGAGACAATTAGTTTTACAGCATTTCAAAACGACTTCGATTATAACCATAATAGTGCGAAGTTTGGCTCAATATATAGAATTTATAACAATCCCTTAGCTCCGGCTGGCTCACTCCCCCAGGGTTCGCCGACCAGTCCTCAGCTTTCTAATATACTTTTTTCCCCTGTAGATATTGCCCTCAAAGGTATTTCAGACAAGCATAAATGCATATATACAAGATATGCTGACGATCTTTTTTTTTCATGTAATAAAATGAGCCTTGGTGGGGCGCAGGATTTATTGAAAAAAGTACAGAAAATCATATCGAAATTTGGGTATATAATTAACAAAGAAAAGACAAAAATTCTTTCTCCGCAGTCTAAAAAAATTATTACTGGAATAGTAGTAGAAGATAATGCATTGCGACTGGATAAAAAATATAAAGATGCCATCAAAAGAGATGTTTTTTTTGCAGAAAAAAATGGGATTGCACATCAAGGACGACTTTGTAGGTCAAAAAATCCCCTCAGTTTTTTGGAATATTTATCTGGAAGGATTAACTATGCCCAGCAAGTTGAGCCCATGTTCGCTCGGAAATGGCAAGAACGCCTGCGATGCCTTGTAGAAAAAAACAATTTCATCAACAAGCAGTTCTATGTTCAAAAAAACAAATAGCAAAGTCTTCACGATCAGCACTTTTTCAAACGTTCATTGAGGTCTCTGGCTATTTCGTGATTCATTGCCACCAGGCGGTCTTTAATTCGCCCCAATTCATCTGCAAAGCTCAATCCTCTTGGTTCGCTCTTGCTTCACCGTGTATCCCAAGCGACGCAATGCTGCTCAGCAGGGACACACGAACAACGGACGAACAACGGAAAATGTGAGATTGAAGCTCGGACGAAGCTCGGAAAGCTGTCAAAATGCCACACCCAAGGCCACACCTGGAAAGGGTGGCCACATTATTACTCCCTTGCCTTGTCATAACCTATTGAGTGGGGGCTGGCAGGATCGGGCCTGAGCTACTTCAGAAAACTTCAGTTCCCGATTCAGTTTTTATGCTGCCTCTCCTCCTGATCCATCTCCGTGAGCCTTCACAATGCTTGCCCACCGTTTGCGCGCGCCCTCAAGGTACTGGCGCAGGAATCCCCATGTGACGTATTCCGCTGCGGCCCTGCTTCCTGCAAAGAGGAAGGGCACTCGGTAGCGGGCCATGAATGCCAGCACACTTTGACAGGCTGCGTGCGGATTAATGCGGCTGCGAAAGTGCCCACCAGACAGTTCAGCCCATCCGGCTTCAATTACCACGGCGAAGGCATCAAGGGCGGCCCCGCGCTGAAGTTCCCTTTCAAAACGTTCACGCTCCCGGCCCAGGCATTGCACGAGGTCGGATAGCTCCTTGCGCTCTACGGCAACCTTGTCTGTCAGGCCTGCAAGCGAGTAGTCGCCCACGGTCAAGGTTCCTTGCTGTATCTGCACCCCATAGCGGTCATGTTTGAAGGTAAATGGGGATTGCTCTCTGCTGTCCACGATTACGGTCATGCTATCAACTCCAAAATAGCCCGATTTTGACGAAATGAGCGTCGATTTTTAGCCTTCCCTTGCCGAACGTCGGGCCGGGTGCTTTTCAACGATTCTGCGGGCTGAAAGTGCCCATTAGCAGGGGGCAAAACAGATGCTAGTCCCATGCTGCCATCCTCCATTCGGCGAAAAGCTGCTGTCCGCAGTTTTTCTCTCTGCTCTTGTGTAATGTTTGGATTCCATCCCATACGAAACGGGAAGACGGGACAAGAGCCAGCGACGGCGGTGTCCCCTTGGCAGCCTTCAACCTGTCCTTGATTCCCGGCTTGGCATTCTTCGACGCAGTATGCGCGGATGGTTTTCAAGGGACGATGCTTACCTGCGGGCAAGGCCACACCCATGCGGTAAGCGTAAAAGGGGCAGGCGGCATATTGGCATTCGGTCACGTTTGCGGAAACGCCGCCCTGACATTGCAGGCAGAATTTGCGAATAGCTTCCAGTGCGGAAAGTTTTTTCATGGCTATATCCTTATGCGGCAAGCGTGTATGCGTTTGAAGGGCGGGAGGCTAAGGCAAGGACACTTGGAACCCACTCCATGACGGTAGGAATGTCAGGATTAAGGGGCCATGCCAGTGCAGCCCGGTGCATGTCGCCCAGATCTTTAGCGCCCACGGCAGGGGTAAGGATTGCTTGCGGGAAAGCTGCACTCCATCTCTGCCATGCGGCGCGCCCACCTTCGTCATTGTCGGGTGCAGCCAGCAGGAGCGGGGCAGACTGGATAAAGTTGTGGGTGTCGGCGTCCAAGCCTTTCATGTTGCCCATGAGGGCCACGCCGCAAACGGTGTTGAAGGATTCCTGCCAGAGTAGGGCGGCATCCAGTGCGCTCTCCACAAGGACAACAGGGAGCCCGGCACGTCCGGCAACAAACGGCACGTTGGAGCTTTCCTTCACCTGCCAGTATTTGGGGCGGGACTCTGGGCGGTCATTGGGGCAACGCACGGTTAAGGCAACAACCCCGGCGCGGCGGCGCGTTGCTATGACAAGGCCACGGGGAAGCAGCAGCTTCGTGCGGGGCTTTCCGTCCTGCTCTGTCAAATCCGGCAGCCCCCATGATTTGCGCAGCACATAGCGGTCAGCGGGGTTCCAGCCGATGCCTGTGCACTGTGCGGTGTATGGCGTCAGGAAGCGCCCGCAGACGGCAAGCAAGGCTTCAGGGGAAGTTTCAAGGTCGCGCTGGCAGTCAGCCAGGAATGCGGCGGCGCTGTCCATCCATTTATGGCAGGGGAGAACGGCGGGCTCCGGTGTAGACGGCACAGGCGGTACTTTTACGCCATGTGCCGTTTGTGCCGCCCTGTATGCTGCGTGTCGGGATGGGGTGAAAGCAGACGTTGTGCCGCGCCTCGGCTCCAGAGATAGGGCTTCACATGCCTCGCGGTAGCTCAGGCCGTCCCGCTTCATCAGGAAGGCAATGCCGTCACCGCTGGCCCCACATTTGCGGCACAGAAAGGCTCCACCATGCGGGCGGTCAGGCCAGACGATAAAGCCGTCCTTCGTGGCCCCGCCACACAGGGGGCAAGGCCCGGCGTATTCGTGAGGGCTTTTTGCTTTGAAGAGCTCGGCAGGGAGAAAGGACAGAATATTTTTATTCATACCCCGGCCCTTCACAAGGCGGTACACACGGTACACTCCTAAAGGAGTGTGTACCGGTTGTACCGGTTTCATCGTGATTAGGGGTGGGGTACAGATTTCCTTGTTGTACCGGTTTTGTACCGTCTGTGCCGGTTGTGCCGGGGATTGAGTACATATCATTCAAAACTGTGACCTTTCCCATGGTGGCCAGCTCTTTCCGAACGCGAAGGAAGGCCGTCTTTTTGGCGTGGGTGTTGTCCGCAGTGGACTTGGCATAGTAATGCTTGCGCCATGCCTCCACATGGACAGAATTCCCGCCATCTTCATTCAGCGCGGCTTCCAGCGATTCCAGGGCGTATTTCAGGGAAGGGGTGAGGGGTTTCTCCCCCTGCACGGGAGTATTGTCCGGCTCGACCACGCAGGAAGTTTTGGGTTCACCGTCTTCGTCACACAGCGTCACAGGGTCACACCCCCTAAAGGGGTGTGTGACGTGCTGTGACGTTACTGGTGCGTCACTAGTGACGGTGCTGTGACGTGCCGGGGGTGGTGGCAAAGGAATATCTGTTGTTTTCAACGCAGATTTTGCCAAGAGTAACCAGCTTGTTGCGATCACGGTGGAAGGCAACCTTTTTTGCATTGTCATTATCTGCCGTGTGACCTGCGTAAAAGGTAGGTCGCCAGTCATCCACATGTATACTATCTGCTCCTGCCTTTTGGAGCGCAGTACGGAGGGATTCAAGCGCGTAGTTGAGAGCTGGAGAAAGTGGTTTTTCTTCCTGCAAGGCTTCCCCATCGGGCAATGCCACGCAGCTTGTAATTCTGTCGCCGTCTTCATCTGCCCCAAGGTCAACTACGGCCAAGCGGAAGGGGTGCTTTTCGCCTTCGCCGCCACCATCCTTGACCTTAACGGCCTTCCATTCTCGCTGCTGTCCATTCCTGGTAGCTTCAATGCAGCAATCCCAGCTTGGCAATTGCGTTGACGAGCCTCGCGCTCCACGGGTCAGGTCTTTGCCTGCATGATGAGTCAACAGCACAAAGCAATCCTTGCTGGCGGCAATCTGCTTGCAGCCTTCAATAAGCAAGGTCATGTCGTCCGTGCGGTTTTCATCAAGCCCCACACTGGCACAAGCTTGGGTATCCACAATGCAAAGACAACCATCGGGAAGGCTGGCCGTGATAGCCTCAAGGTCTTCTGGCTTGTAAAACGTGGTTGGGGCAGTCCCTATGCTTAGGTTTGGGGGCAACTCTTCGCCGTGATAGGCAATATATGCGGCAAGGCGGTTGCGCGTACCTTCTTGGCCCTCAAGGCTAAAAATGACCACTGGTGCAGCCTTGGACTTATGGCCATACCAAGTGCGGCCTCGGGCCACATGTACTGCAAGATCAAGGCTCAGAAACGATTTCCCAGCCGTGCTCGCCCCGTATATCTGGCCGATTCCACGCGCAGGAATGAGCCCCTTAACGCGCCAGCGTAGCGGGGGGCATTTAAGCACTTCCCCCACGCTTACCAGCGGATAAGGGGTAATGGATGGCACAGGCTGCTCTTTTAGTTCTTCTTTTGCTGGGCAAGCGGCGAGAAAGTCTTTCCGCGCCTGCTCAATCTGCGGGGTAAAGCTGGCAACAATGGCGGGGGTGTCGGCGGTCATGCTGCACCCCCGTGGTCTGGGCACGGCCAAGCAAAGCACGCAGGATCATCAAGGCGCACCCTTTCACCTCTAAACCGGCAGAGGGAAAGCGGGCGATAGCCAGCCGATATCGTGTGGAAGTGTCCGCAGCTAGAGCATTGACGATCAACGGGCGGGGCGGGTAATATGGCGGCACAGAGCATTTCCCGCATCTGTATTTCTTCCGCCCCATGCGCCGCCACGCTGGGGCTTTTTTTGTGGGCGGACATGCTAGCCCGCTCCTTGCCCCTGAGCCGCTTGATTTAAGAATTGCTCAAGGTCTTCAATTCGCCATACTGTAACGCGGGGGCTGAGGCGGGTACCTTTGGGCAGTTTTCCTTCTTTTGCCCAGCGCCAAACGGTCGCTACGCCAATGCCGTAATAAGCGGCTACGCCCTTTGCTCTCAAAGTCTTCCGATTGTTCAGTGTGACATCTTTCATAAAAAAATCCTCCCACGAGTTGTTTTTGAACTACGTGAGAGGCTACAAGCGGAACAGGCTGGTACAGCAAGATGGTACAGGCTGGTACAATCTATCCGGTAGGGTGGTACATTTTCGAGTGCCCAGGGTGGTACATGGGTGGTACAGAATATTAGGCGATACCAAGTAACCGCTTGGCACGCATGGTGATAGCACTATCTCCCACGGTAAGGGGGCTTTCATGGAGCAGCACACCCACTTGACTATAACTGAGTCCGCCTTCTTTTAAGTGCTTTGCGATCTCCACTTCGGTATATCCTTCTCCAATCATCTTTATCACCACAGCCAGTGCGCCATATCGGCCAAGGTGTTTCCGGATTGATTCGTTTTCGGCTTGTAGAGCAGCTATGAGGGCGTCTTTTTCCTGCAATGCTTCGTTGGTGGTCGCAGAAGTTTGAACTTGGCTTCTTATTTCGGCAAGCTGCGATTCCAACCCAGCGATACGGGCGTCTTTTTCCTCCAGGGACTTTCGTAGTTCTTCCCGCTCTGTCAGGAATTGCTTATTCCACCGGCGGACGCCTTCAATGTCTTCAAGTTGCTTTTTGGCCTCGGCAAGCTGGTGTTCAAGGTCAGAAGTATCAGCTTTTTCTGGCTTGGAAGATGACTGTATTCCCCAAGCATCACAATATTGATCAAAATTAAGTTGATAAATTTTTACATTCTTGAGCATCTCTTCCGTGAAGTATGGCTCACTATAGGTGTGTGCCCGAAAGCGCCCTTCATCAGTGGTAACGAGCCGTCTTCTATCGACAATATTATTATAGTCATCGTAAATAGTTACGCCGTTCAGAATATCCACCATATCAATGGGGGTAATCTCCAAGCGGTTGATTACCTCATTGGCAGTGAGAGTTGCCAGCCCCGCGTGAAGGGGTTCACCTTCCGAAGAGTCAATAGGCTGTCCATCACTTGCAGCGAGTTTTGATTCCAGTTTTTCTAACCGGTCATTAACTTCATCCATGACCTCTTCAAGTTCAGAGCTTTCTATATAGCTGGGGCCATCAATATAGTATTCATCTGGTTCACTCATGCTATCAACTCCCTTCAGTCGCTCCCTTAGAAAGCTTCCCGCCCCAGGCCGTAAGGGAACGGCTTTTCACCCTAGTGGATCAGACCAAGGCTAGGGGCAGGAAATTTGAGATCAGTTGTTATTTGCCTTCAGTTCGTCCAGATAATCTGCCCATTTCTGCATCATGCGGCGGCGCTCCGGCAAATACTCGGCATGATTGTATGCGGCCCGAATGGCGTTTTTTTCGCCGTGGGCAAGCTGGGCTTCAATTACGTCTGCTCTGTATCCTTGCTCGTTGAGTAGGGTAGAGGCCATGCTCCTGAATCCGTGGATTGTCATAACGCCCTTGGCGTAGCCCATGCGGCGTAGCGCGTTCAGAAGGCCAACATCTGAAATGTGTCGGCTTGCACTGTATAGGCTTGGGAAGAGGTATCGCCCTTCGCCAGTTAGCGCGCGCAGGTTGTCTAGCAGCGCCAGCACCTGGCCCGCCAGGGGAACGACGTGGGGGCGTTTCATTTTCATTCGTTCCGCAGGGATCGTCCATTCAGCGGCATCAATATCAATTTCGTTCCATTCTGCGCCCCGGAGCTCAACGGAGCGCACGAACACAAACGGAAGAATCTTCAATGCAAAGCAGATTGAAGGCTCCCCGGCGTATTCGTCTATTGCTTTGAGGAGGTGCCCCACTTCTGCCGGATCTGTAATGGTTGCGTAATGGTTGGTTTGTACCGGGGTGAGTGCTTCTGCTAGGCCTGCGGCAACGTCATAGCGAGTATGCCCCACAATGCGGGCATAGCGGGAAACCTGCCCGCAAAGTTGTGCAAGGCGGTGGGCGGTCACTATGGCCCCTCTTGCTTCAGCATTCTGAATCGCGGCGAGGATGTCGGCGGGTTCCAGTAGTGAAAATGGCCTGTCACCAATGAAAGGAAAAATTTGATTTTCCAAGCGAGAAAGAATTTTCTTTTGGTGAACAGGCTTCCACGCGGCCTTCTTTTTGGAGAACCACTCACGGGCCACGACTTCAAAGGTAGTTGCCTGCTCCTGTTCAACAACAGCAGCGGCGGCTTTCGCTTCCTGCTTGTGGGCGCTTGGGTCAATGCCCTGCGCCAATAGCTTCTTGGCTTGCTCGCGCCTCTCTCTGGCATCCTTCAATCCCACAGCAGGATACGTGCCCAGAGATATGCGCTTCTCCTTGCCCTGAAAGCGATATTTAAGCCGCCACCACTTGCCCCCGCTTGGGGCAACTTCAAGATAGAGCCCGCCGCCGTCAAACAGTTTGGTAGCCTTGGCGGTGGGCTTAACTGCCCGGATTGCGGTATCAGTGAGGGGCATGGGGGCAACTCCATGTGAGGGGGCAACAAGAAATGATAAGCTGCCCCTAAAGTTGCCCCCAATAACGCGATATGTCAACGGAGCTTTTGAGACTATTCAAGACTTATAATTGGGGGAATTATTAAGCCCCACAAGGCTTTTTAGGCTTTATGGGGCTTAATGAGATTGTTGTTTGGTACCCGGAGCGGGACTTGAACCCGCACAGCCTTGCGGCCGAGGGATTTTAAGTCCCTTGTGTCTACCATTCCACCATCCGGGCATTTATTGCGCGTGGCAAGCGACGTGAGCCTCTATGATCTGTTATGCGTCCGGTTCTTCCCCGGCCATATCCTGCGGGCCGGAGCCTGCAATGCGCCACGTTTTGAGGCCGCTTGGCGGGTCTTCGGGAACAGGGCGTTCCTCTTCCTGCCATTCGCCGGGCCGCAGCCAGAAAACGTGCATGGATTCAAAATTTTTGTCCAGGCACAGCAGCCTGCCGCGCACGCCCTGCGGCAGCAGGGCCGCAATTTCGAGCGCAATTTTGCGGTACACATACAGTCTGTGCGCTTCAAAAACGCACTGGAACATGAGCGCATCGCCCAGGGGCGTAAAGTCCAGATGGGCCGCCCCGGCCCGCTGGAGCAACTGCTCAACCTCGCGGGTCAGTTCTTCTTCCACTTCAAGCAGGGCCTCATATGTGAGGCTGTCGTCATAGCTGAAGTGGGCAAAAAGTTCGCTGCGGTTTTTGTCCATGAGCTTGCATATACGGCAAAGAAGCCCTTTAGGCAATAATTGCGCGTGGATGTCTTCAGTGCTGGTCTTGCGGGCCCTTTGGGCGTAAGATGCACAAAAAACACGCACATAGCGGAGGCCGCATGAGTTTTTTTGACAAGCTGATTCTGTCGTTTTGCCGTCTGGGCGTTGCCGGACTTGACCCAAAGGCTCCCGGCACGTGGGGCACGGCCATAGCCTGCCTGCTGGCGCCGTATATTTTTCTGCCCCTGTCCCTGCCGTGGAGGGCGGTGCTGCTGGTCGCGATTTTTGTGGTCGGCGGTCTGGCCTCCACACGCGCCGAGCATTTGCTTGAGCGCAAAGACCCCGGCGAGGTTGTCATCGACGAGCTGGTAGGGGTGTGGCTTGTGCTGCTGCCTTTTGAAAGCCCCAGTTTCTGGCTGGTGTTGGCGGCTTTTGCCTTTTTCCGGCTGTTCGACATCTGGAAGCCGTGGCCCGTGCGGGCTTCTGAAAACTGGCTGCCCGCCGGGTTTGGCATCATGATCGACGATGTTGTGGCTGGGGTGTGGGCCTTGCTGTGCGTGGCCTTGCTGCGTGTGCTGGGCCTTGTTTAGGCCGTAAGGGCAAGGCCACTGAATAGGCGGAAAGCTGCAAGGGGGGCGCGGCCAATGGCGCAAAAGGCCACTCTGGTGGCGGAAAAAGCCGCCGCGCCCGCCGCTACTTCATGCGGTAGGTGATGCGCCCGCGGGTAAGGTCGTAAGGGGAAAGCTCCACCTTGACGCGGTCGCCGGGCAGAATGCGGATATAAAACTTGCGCATCTTGCCGGAAATGTGGGCCAGAACTTCGTGGCCGTTCTCCAGTTCCACACGGAACATGGCATTGGGCAGGGCTTCCTGCACGACGCCGTCTACTTCGATCGATCCTTCCTTGGCCATGAGTACTCCAAAATATAATGTGGATAAACGCCGGTCAGCTTCACAAAAAAGCGGGGGGCTGTCAACACGCCGGAGCCCCTACTTGGGGGATAATCGGCGCGCAAACAGCGCCCACTGTCACTGCACGGGTTGAAAGTTATTTCTTGCGTCCCTTGGGCGATTTGCTGCCGGGGCGGGATTTGTTCTCCACAGGGGGCACATGGGCTGCAAGCATCGGGGCCTTGCGGCACAGCAGCCACAGGCCCGCCAGTATAAGCGGCACGCAGAGCAGTTGCCCCATGGTCAGCCAGCCAAAGGCCAGATAGCCGAGCTGCACGTCAGGCATGCGCACAAATTCCACGGCAAAGCGAAACACGCCGTAGCCCAGGGCAAACAGGCCGGATACCGCGCCTGTTTTTCGTGGCTTGGACGAAAAAATCCACACCATGAAAAAGAGTATCAACCCCTCAAGCGCAGCCTCGTAAAGCTGCGATGGATGGCGCGGATTAGGCCCGGCACCGGGAAACACAATGGCCCACGGCGCATCACTGACCTTGCCCCACAACTCGCCGTTGATGAAGTTGCCGAGCCGCCCGAAAAAGAGGCCCTGCGGCACCAGCGGGGCGATGAAGTCAGATACTTCCAGAAACGACCTGCCCCGCGAGCGGGCAAAATACCAGAATGCGCCGAGTACGCCCAGCAGCCCGCCATGAAAGGACATGCCGCCGTTCCAGATGCGCAGAACCTCCATAGGGTCGCTGATGTAGACAGGCAGATCATAAAACAGCACATAGCCGATTCTGCCGCCCAGAATGATGCCGATCATCACGCAGGTCAGCAGGTCGTCCACATCGGGGGCTGTCCAGCCGGAGCCGGGCCGCGAGGCGCGCCAGCGGCCCAGTGCCCAACCAAGGCCAAAGCCCGCCAGATACATAAGCCCGTACCAGCGCAGTTGCAGACTGCCGATGGAAAGGGCTACGGGGTCGATTTGAGCGAGGTTCATGCGTCAATACCCGAGGCGTTGAATTCGCCGCTTTTGCCGCCGCGTTTGTGCAGCAGGCGCACACGGCTGATGACGATATCCCGTTGCACGGCCTTGCACATGTCGTAAATGGTGGCCGCTGCTGTCTGGGCCGCAACAATGGCTTCCATTTCCACGCCGGTGGGGCCGACAGTGCGGGTTTCCGCTTCAATACGCACCGTGGGCGGCATTTCTGTTACGGTAAAGCGCACGTCCACATAGGTGAGGTTGAGGGGATGGCACATGGGGATAAGTTCGCCGGTGCGTTTGGCAGCCATGATGCCGCCAATCTTGGCGCAGGTGAGCACATCGCCCTTGGGCAGGGCATTTTTGATCAGTAGTTCCATGGTGGCCGGGGCCAGTTCTACAACTGCTTCGGCTATGGCTACGCGTTCTGTAGGCGTTTTTGCGCCCACATCCACCATGGTTACGTTGCCCTGGCTGTCGAGATGCGTAAAGTTGTCGTTCATTGATACCTCAAAAAATTCCCGCAGCACGGGCTGCCGGGATGTTGTTTCAAATATGCGTTCCGTATGTCGTGCTCGAAAAACGCAACACTCGGGAGCAAATGTTGATGCTACCCCAAAAAACAATGGGAGTCATTGCGCCTGCAATTGCGCTGCCCGCCGCAGTTTCCCGGAAGAGAAAGTTCTGGTTGAGTATTGAGCCGTGGGGGCACCGGGCTGGGCCGGACAGGGCAGGCTTAGCGCAAGCCCACAAGCCATTGCAGCAGCGTGGGACGTGTGGGCGGGCGGGGCGCTTGCCAGAAAGAGTCACGCCCGCTGTCAGAAAAGCGCATCCGCTCCCGCAGCAGGCGCTGCGGAAATGCGGCCTTTGTGGATACGAGCGGCCCTGCGGTTGTGGCATTTTCCTGCATGGAATTTTCGGCAGCGGCATCCTGCTCGGTAAGCTGCGGCGCAGGGGCCAGTTCCGCCATATATTTAAAAGGAATGTCCGCACTCGGGCGCATGTTCATGATCTTGCGCACCATGGCAAGGCTGCTGCCAAACCGCTGGTCGTGAATCATCACATAGGTGAGGGCGGGGGCGTTTGCTGGCTGCGTTGCCTGCGGATTATCGGCGGGCAGCATGTCGGCTGGCAGGGGAGCGACCACTGGCAGCAGGGTGAAATTCAAAAAAGCATCAGCGACAACAGACTGCCGCGCAAGGTCGCGGGCCAGGCTGTCAGGCAGGGCAGTGGCGGCAACTTCCGGGCCTCGAGGGGTGCCAAGGGCATTCAAGCCCTGAGTGTACACCATGCCCCCGTTGGGTGTGGCTTCCGAATACAGGGCGCGCCAGAAAAAGGGCGAAAAGGCATCCGGCAGCACCACAATTTTCTGAGGTGCGCGGCCTTCCGCCGTGAGGCGTTCACGGGTCTGCGCCGTATGCCAGGCGTTGAGGCCTATGGAAATGCCGGGATAGACAAAGAGCCACGCCATCGCCATCAACAGGAGGCCGCGCCGTGCGCGCCAGCGCCAGATGGCCCATAGCAGGGGCAGGGTGATCAGCAGGTCAATGATAAACACCGCGTTCAGCCGCACTCGCATGTGCGAGAACGGCACAAAGATCATGGTGCCGTATGTGGTGATGCAGTCCAGCCAGATGTGCAGCAAGACCATAGCCGTCATGAACAGCCATGTTTTTGCAAACCGCCAGTGACCGGGCGTTTGCGCCCTCCACAGCGAGCAGCCCACAAGTGCCAGCACCAGCCCCAGCAGCGGGGCAAAAATCAGGGAGTGCGTAATGCCCCGGTGCAATAGCAAAAATTGCATGGGGGTGTTCGCCATCAGCACATCAACATCGGGCGAGGCGGCGGCCAGGGCGGCCAAGGGCACAGCCCAGCGGCTCGCGGGGCGGTGGGGCATGGCAAGCATGGCCACCGCGCCGCTTGCGGCGTGAGTTATTGGATCCATATATTACTGCCTGAACGGGCTGCGCTGTTTGGGCACAGACCTGTATTGCGGGTCTTCGGGGTTTACGTCCGTATCAAGGCCGTTCATGCGGCGAAACTGCTGCATGCGCCATTGCTGCATGTTGGCCATGACATCGGGCCGGTTTTGATAATAGAGCATGCGCTGGGTGTTGTTTGATCCGTACACAGGGTAACGCAACTGATCTTCCACGCTCACGCCCTGAGGCTGCGAATCGCTCTCGCTGGAGGAACCCGCGCCGATGTCCCTGGGGCCGCAACCGCCCAATCCGCCCACGGCGGCCAGCAGTAGTGCAAAAAGACAGGCAACGGACTTTCTGTTCATAATCGCAGTATAGCTGTGTCATAAGAACTCTGCAACAGGGGCGGAGGCGCTCGCTCTGCGGGCAAACGCTGGCCGCGCAGGCAGATTTGTCGCTGCGACGTGACTGTGTTGCCGCCGCCTGCCCGCATCCTTGGGGCACGGTATCCACATGCGGGCTTGCCTTGCAGAAAAACGCAGGGTATGTAGCACGTTCAATACTTGTCCTTTTTTATTCAAGCGTTGTCCGGATTTGTCCGGCTACGACATATACAGGAGTCGTCATGCGTGCACCCAATTGCGGCATCACCCCCGAAGGTTGGCCTTGCATCGGCCTTACCGCGTTCAGCGCGTTGGTTTTTGCCTGCATGGGCTGGTGGCTTCTGGCCGTGATTTTTCTGGCCCTCTGCTGGTTCAGCATGCACTTTTTTCGCGATCCCGAGCGGGTTGTGCCTCAGGGCGAGGGGCTTGCCGTAAGCCCTGCGGACGGCAAGGTTATCCGCATTGAGGAACGCCCCGACCCCTTCACCGATGAACCCAAGCTGTGCATAAGCATTTTTATGAACGTGTTCAGTGTGCACGTGAACCGCGCCCCCGTGGCGGGAACTGTTGAAGGCATCCGCTATTTCCCCGGCGCGTTCGTCAACGCCGCTTTTGACAAGGCTTCCACGCACAATGAGCGCTGCGCCTACAGCATGCGCGATGCGGACGGCAACCTCTGGACCATGGTGCAGATTGCCGGGCTTATCGCCCGCCGCATTGTCTGCCGCGTTGACGAAGGCGATACCCTTGCCCGGGGGGAACGCTATGGTATGATCCGCTTTGGCTCGCGAGTTGACCTTTACCTTCCTCAGGGATATGTTGCGGCCACGCGCATCGGCGAACAGGTCTTCGCCGGGCAGAGCGTGGTGGCTAGAGTGAAGTAGCATAGCCGAAGAATGTGCCCTTAAAGCCGATAGATCGGCACCTAGTTTAGTAAAGATGGTGAATGATGGCCCCGGAAGTTAAAAAGCCGCGCAAAGGAGTATACCTCCTGCCGAACATGATCACGACGTTGAGCATGTTTCTCGGCTTTTTGTCCATGGTCTGGGCCGTGCAGGGGCGTTTTGAATCGGCCTGCCTCGCCATCCTGCTCTCCGCCGTCATGGACGGTCTGGACGGCAAGGTTGCCCGCCTCACCAATACGGCCAGCGAGTTCGGCGTTCAGTACGATTCGCTTTCCGATCTTGTGGCCTTTGGCATTGCCCCGGCCATGCTTATGTGGCAGTGGGAGCTTTCGGCCCTTGGACGCATGGGGCTTGCCGCCGCCTTCATTTACGCAGCCTGCGGCGCTTTGCGCCTTGCGCGCTTTAACGTGAGCACGGCGGCTGTGGGCAAGCGCTTTTTCATCGGTCTGCCCATTCCTGCGGGTGGCTGCACCGTGGTCACCTTTGTATTTTGCGCTGCGCATTTCCCTGCCGTTATGGCTTCGGCCCTGCCCTACATGACCCTTGTTCTCGCCATTGGCGTAGGGGTTTTGATGGTCAGCAAGGTGCGCTATTTTTCCTTTAAGGAATATGATTTCCTGCGTGCCCATCCCATCCGCACCATGCTTTTCTTCCTGCTTGTGCTCGGAACGGTCATTTCCTTTCCGCGCGTCATGGGATTTGTGCTTTGCGCCGTCTACATCATTGGCGGCGTTGTCTACACCTTCGTCATCCTTCCCCGCCGCAATCGTCAGCTACTACGCGCCCTATCGCCCCAGAGCGATTGAGGTTGCGTAACGGTTGCCGCCCCCTTAGGGCGGAAACGCTCCCCTGGACAGCCGCCCTTTACGGTGGCCGTTATGCAAGATATAGCCATCTTTGTCAGAACCAGAGGAGTTTGTCATGAACAACCGCGTCTATTTTTTCGACACCACCTTGCGCGATGGCGAGCAGTCGCCCGGCGCCACCATGAATTTGCAGGAAAAGCTGCGTGTAGCCCACCAGCTTGAAGTGCTCGGCGTGGACATTATGGAAGCGGGCTTTCCCGCCTCCAGCCCCGGCGATTTTGAGTCTGTGCAGCGCATTGCCGCCCAGGCTGGCGACATCCAGGTGGCGGGCCTTGCCCGTTGCGTCCCCAATGACATCGACCGTTGCTGGGAAGCCGTGAAAGTGGCTAAGAATCCCCGCATCCATGTCTTTTTGTCCACGTCTCCTCTGCACATGAAGCACAAGCTGCGCAAAGACCCCGAAGACGTTCTTGCCATGATCGTTGAGGGCGTCAAACGTTGCGCCACATATACCAGCAACGTGGAATTTTCCCTTGAGGATTTTTCACGCACGGAAGGCGATTTTGCCTGCCGCGTGGTCGAGGCCGCCATCAAGGCCGGGGCCAGCACCATCAATCTGCCCGATACCGTGGGCTATGCCGAGCCGCAGGAATACGCCGCGCTGCTTGAACACGTCATCAAGAACACGCCCAACAGTGACAAAGCCATCTTCAGCGTGCACTGCCACAACGACCTCGGCCTTGCCGTGGCCAACACATTGGCCGCCTTCCGCGTGGGGGTGCGCCAGGCAGAGGTTACGCTGTGCGGCATTGGCGAGCGCGCCGGTAACGCCGCCCTTGAAGAAGTGGTCATGAACCTGCGTGTGCGCCACGACTATTTCCAGCTTGAGCACAACATCGTTACCGAGCAGCTTTACCCTTCGTGCCGCCTGCTTTCCATGACCATTGGTCAGCCCATTGCCAACAACAAGTCCATTGTGGGCGCCAACGCCTTTGCGCACGAGTCGGGCATCCATCAGGACGGCATGCTCAAGAACCGCGAAACTTACGAGATCATGACTCCGCAGTCTGTGGGCCGCACCGAGAGCAATCTTGTGATCGGCAAGCACTCCGGCCGTAACGCAGTGCGCAACAAGTTTGAAAGCATGGGCTACAAGCTGGACGATGAGCAGCTCAACCTCGTTTTTGAAGCTGTGAAGCAGCTGGCCGACCGCAAGAAAACCCTGCTCGATGATGACCTCATGGCCCTTGTGCAGGAAGAAGTCTACCGCATGCCCGATCTTTTCCGCCTGCGTCATGTGAGCGTGCAGAGTTCCGATGCGGGCGGCGTGCCGCCCACGGCAGCAGTCATCATGGACATCAAGGGGATTGAAAGCAGCGGCGCTGGCTTTGGCGTTGGCCCCGTGGACGCCCTGTTCAACGTGATCGCTGACATGGTGGGCCGCCAGCCCGAGCTTGAGCAGTACGCCATCAACGCCATCACTGGCGGCACCGATGCCCAGGGCGAAGTGACCGTGCGTCTGCGCGAGGGCGAAGTGAGCGCCGTGGGGCGCGGCACCCATCCGGATATTTTTGTCGCCAGCGCGCGTGCATACGTCAACGCCCTTAATCACCTGTTCAAGAAGGAACAGGAAGGGCCGCGGCTGCACTGCCAGCACGATTAAGGGCTGTTCCTCTGGTCTGCAACGGGTCTGACCGCCCCTCCCTTGGGGCGGCTGGCCCGCGAGCCGGAACGCTCAGCGCCACGCAGGCAAAGCCTGTGCGCGCGAAATAAAAAACAGGCGCTCGATTTTTGCCGCGCCTTACGAAACACCGTATTCGCCGCGCCCCCCTCGGTGGAGCCAGGATGAAAGGAGTAGATCATGCCACAGACGCTTGCGCAAAAAATTTTGCAAGCCCACACAGACGAAGTTGTGGAACAGGACGGCCAGATTGTTCAGTGCCGTGTGTCGCTGGTGCTTGCCAATGACATCACCGGGCCGCTGGCCATCAAATCTTTCAGGGGAATGGGCGCGGAAAAGGTTTTTGACAAAGACAAGATCGCTCTGGTCATGGATCACTTTACGCCGCAAAAAGATATTGATTCCGCCAATCAGGTCATGGTGACCCGCAAGTTCGCCGAAGAACAGAACATCACCCACTATTATGAAGGCGGCGACTGCGGCGTGGAACACACCCTGCTGCCCGAGCAGGGCCTTGTGGGTCCCGGTGATGTGGTCATCGGCGCAGACAGTCATACCTGCACCTACGGCGGCATCGGCGCTTTTGCCACGGGCATGGGCTCTACCGATATTGCCGCCGCAATGGCGCTGGGCGAAACCTGGTTCAAGGTGCCGTCCACAATCCGCGTCAATATTGATGGCCAGATGCCCAAGTGGCTGCGCGGCAAAGATCTGATGCTCATGCTCATCGGCGCCATCGGCGTGGACGGTGCTCTCTACAAGGCCCTGGAATTCGGCGGTTCTGTGGTGGATGATCTTTCCGTTGAAGGCCGCCTGTGCATGGCAAACATGGCTATTGAAGCAGGTGGCAAGGTGGGCCTGTTTGCGGTGGACGCCAAAACGCGCGCCTACTGCGCGGAGCACAATCGCCCTGGCCTGACGCAGGATCTGGCCGCAGACCCCGGCGCGGTTTACGAGCGCGTGGTCAATATTGACGTGACCGGCAAGGAGCCTGTGGTGGCCTGCCCGCACCTGCCCTCCAACGTCAAGCCAGTCTCCGAGGTGCGCAACACGCCCATCCAGCAGGTGGTTATCGGTTCCTGCACCAATGGCCGCATCAGCGACATGCGCGATGCCGCCGAAGTGCTGCGGGGCCGCAAGGTTGCCAAGCATCTGCGCTGCATTGTGCTGCCCTCCACGCCCACGGTATGGAAGCAGTGCCTCAAGGAAGGCCTCATTGAAACCTTCATGGACTCCGGCTGCGTGGTTGGTCCCTGCACGTGCGGCCCCTGCCTTGGCGGTCACATGGGCATCCTGGGCGATGGCGAACGTGCTGTGGCCACCACCAACCGCAATTTCAAGGGCCGCATGGGCAGCCTGAGTTCCGAGGTTTATCTGGCAAGCCCCATCGTGGCAGCCGCTTCGGCCATTGCGGGTTGCGTGGCCGGGCCTGATCAGCTCTAGGCAGCACACTCAGTACCTGTCTGTGCCCTGGCTCACCGCGCCCGGCGCAGAGAAAGAAGGACAGCCTCATGAATTACAAAGGTAAGGCCCACAAAGTGGGCGAACACATTGATACGGACGCTATCATTCCCGCGCGTTTTCTTGTCACCACCGATTCCAAAAAGCTGGGCGAAAACTGCATGTCCGGCCTTGAACCCGATTGGGTCAAGCGTGTGACCCCCGGCGATATCATGGTCGCGGGCCGCAACTTTGGTTGCGGTTCTTCCCGTGAGCACGCGCCAATAGCCATTCTTGGCGCGGGCATGTCGGTGGTTATCGGTCACAGCTTTGCGCGCATTTTTTACCGCAACTCCTTCAATATGGGCCTGCTGCTCATGGAAGTGGGCGATGATGTGGACAAGATCAATGACGGCGACGAGCTGGAAATCGATGCCGTCACAGGCATTATTCGCGATCTGACCAACGGCGCGCAGATAACCTGCCCGCCGCTGCCCAAGTCCATGGCTGCCATCCTGGAGAAGGGCGGTTTGGTCGGCTATGTCAAGGAGCGCCTGGCCTAAATTGGCCTTTTGCTCTCTGGCTGCGTTAGATAATCCTTTTTACTCCGGTCGAGTACCATGAGAGTACACTCCTTGCGTAAAGGATTATCTGCCTTGCCAGAGAACGAAAATCCAATTTTTACAGGATATTTTTGGCCAGAACTGCGTCAAAACGGGCTTTTGCCTCCAGTCGAATACCGTAAGAGTATACTCCTGTCGGCAAATCCCCTTTTTCCTTGTTCTGGCGCAAAAATCTTCATGTAAAAAAATAGCTGGTAAGTTATTGTCGGGCGAACAGGATGAGCATCAACAGAAAGCATTGAGTTCAAGGATATTTTATGAAAAAGACCATATGCCTCTTGCCGGGTGACGGCATCGGCCCGGAGATTCTGGCCGAAGGTGTTAAGGTTCTCAAGGCCGCCGCTGAAAAGTTCGGCCACGAATTTGTTTTCGACACTGCCCACATCGGCGGTTCCGCCATCGATGCAGCTGGCGACCCCCTGCCGGAAGAAACCGTGCGCAAGTGCCGCAATGCCGACGCCGTGTTTCTGGCGGCTGTGGGCGGCCCCAAGTGGGACGCCCTCGCGCCTGAAAAACGCCCGGAAAAAGGCCTGCTGCGCATCCGCAAGGAGCTTGAGCTTTTTGCCAACCTGCGCCCGGCCATGCTGTTGCCCGAACTGGCAGGCGCGTGCCTGCTGCGGGCCGATATTGCCGCCAAGGGCCTTGACCTCGTGGTTGTGCGCGAACTGACCGGCGACATCTATTTTGGCGAGCCGCGCGGGCAGGAAATGCGCGATGGCCTGCGCACCGGCTACAACACCATGGTGTACAACGAGGAAGAAATCCGCCGTATTGCCACGGTAGCCTTTGAAACGGCCCGCAAACGCCGCAACAAGGTCTGCTCTGTGGAAAAGAGCAACGTGCTGGAAACCTCGCGCCTGTGGAAGGAAGTGGTCATTGAAACGCACCGCCAGTATGCGGATGTGGAACTGACCCACATGTACGTGGACAATGCCGCCATGCAGCTTGTGCGCGATCCTTCGCAGTTTGACGTGATCCTCACGGGCAATATTTTTGGCGATATTCTGTCGGACGAAGCCTCGGTCATCACCGGCTCGCTGGGCATGCTGCCCTCGGCCTCCATGGGCGCTTCCGGCCCCGGCCTGTTTGAACCCATTCACGGCTCCGCCCCCGACATTGCGGGACAGAACAAGGCCAACCCCCTTGCCACCATTCTTTCCGGGGCCATGATGCTGCGCCTTGGCTTTGACATGAGCAAGGAAGCCGATGCCATTGAGGCTGCAGTGCGCAAAGCTCTGGCTGATGGTTTCCGTACTGGCGACATTATGGAACCCGGCAAAACCCTGCTGGGTTGCAAAGAAATGGGCGACAAGGTTGTGGAGCGGCTGTAGCCGCTGCTCCGAACCATTTCAAAAGGCCGTCCGCACCATCGGGCGGCCTTTTGTGGTTTTTACCATGCAGACTTTTGCATAAGGGCATAGAGGCGGAATCATGAAAGCGACCACAGGCAAATTGAGCGGCTGGGTAGTAAAGAGCGCGTGCGGCAGAGATTTTGAAACGCAGCTTCAGGATGTTGCAGCCACAGGCCAGCACGGTGCGCCGCAGGTACTGCGGGCAATGGCTCTGGGAGCCAACGGCTTTGCAAGCGCTCCGCAACAGGCTGATCTTGCGGTGGTTTTCGGCTGTTACAGGCCGTTCAGCACACCCAATATTTTGCGCGAGGTGGCGTGGATTTTGGGCCGCCTTGGCATGGCCCACACCTGGCTGGAGAAAGAAAACTGCTGCGGTTTACCCTTGCTGCATCAGGTCGCGTCAGAGGACAGACCGCAGATGGTAGAAACCGCCAAGGGTTTTGTGCGGGGCAACAGCTCGGCGGCAGCGCAGAAGGGTGCATCCCGCCTCGCATATTGCTGCGCAGGCTGCGCGCACGTGGCCGAGTCGGTTGATGCCGGGGGTGATGTTTCCCACAGCTATATTCTTGACGTGCTGCTAGACGCCCTGAAAGGACAGAGCCTGCGGATCAAACCCCTGAAAGTGGCCTATTTTGAAGGATGCCACACCTCTTATCGCAGGCATTTTCCGCAGACGTCGCTGAACTGGCCCGCTTACAGGCAGTTTCTTGAAGGGGTGGAAGGGCTTGCTGTCCAGGATATTGCAGGCGGCCTGTGCTGTAAAAATCAGCCTGACCGCATTGTGGCGGCGGCGCTGGATGGCGGCGTTGACGCCCTTGTATGCGCCTGTTCCGGCTGTACTGTGGCCCTGCGCGGTTCTGGTCAGGGCAAACTCAGGGTCATGAGTTATACCGAATTGCTGGCCCGTGCCTTGGGGTATGAACCTTCAGGGCTGTAGCGTTCTTGCAGCAGAAAATAAAAAAGCGCGGCAAATATAATTTGCCGCGCTTTTTTATGCGTGTTTGTGGCGCTGAAAAAAGGCTGTTATCTGCTTGCCGAGCATAACCAGTACAACCGATGCGGCAATAAAGGCCACCCCAGCGACCAGCGACATGCTGAACGGCTCGCTGAACACCAGAATCCCCACCACCACGGCGGTTACAGGCTCCATAACGCCAAGGATGGATGTCAGCGTGGAGCCGATGCGCTGTACGGCAAGAATGAGGGTGAGGTTTGAAATAACGGCTGTCACCACAGCCAGCAATGTTGCGAGTAGCAATTCCCACCATGAGTGCAGGGGCTGGAACGAATCTGCCAACAGGGCGTTGGCCCCGGATATCACCGCTCCAAAGGCCAGCACGTAAAAAGTCATCACAAGGCCGCTCATGTTGGGGATGCGCGCGGCATAAATGGTTGTGATGTACACGGCGTTACACAGCGCGGAGAGCAGAAGCAGGGACACGGCCAGCAGGCTTGCGCCGCCCATGTCGCCGTCACTTCCGCCGCAGAGCAGATAAACGCCAGCAATAGCCAGCAGGATGGACAAGGCCGTGATCCACGAGAAGCGCTCGTGATAAAACACAATCATGATCAGCATGACCATGACGGGATAGGTAAATTGCAGCGTTGCCACAACACCGCTCGGCATGTGCTTGAATCCCCAAAAAAAGAGCAGGGCCGCCATGGTGTACATGGAACTCATGCCAGCCAGCTTGCACAGATCAATGCCGCGCGCGCTGAATCTTTCGCCGCGTACGGCAAGCACAATGCCCAGCACCACTGTGGCAATGGCAAAGCGGTAGAACAGGGCGGATGGCCCAGAAACGCCGCCATGCATCAGCGGTAGTGTAAACAGAGGGATAAGGCCAAAGGCCGCAGAAGAAATAATGCTGAAAAAAAAGCCCATGGCATCCTTCTTGGTGGGGAATAACAAACAGTTTCCATACCGGGGAAGCTGCAGTGTGGCAAGCTTGCGCACGGCATAAAAAAACGTCCCCGGTATAAACCGGGGACGTTGTCGCGCGTGTGCAGCGCGGAAGGTATTGCGCTGTTACTTGGATTGATCCATGACCACTTCAGCCTCGGGGTGAACCTGGCGCAGTGCTTCATGCATGGCCGCTGCATCCGCGAAAGCGCGGAAGGGGCCGATTTTTTCATCACCCTGAGCGGCGTTGTAGCGCACAAAATATGCTTCATCGGGTTTGAGGGGCGTGCCGCTTTCGTCACTGATGACTTCCAGCTTGACCTTGCTGATGCCTTTGTCATCGATATCAATCTGTTGCGCAGCAGCAAAGGAAAGATCAATGATGCGCCCGCGCACAAAGGGGCCTCTGTCTGTCACACAGACCATAACGCTCTTGCCGTTATTCTGGTCGGTGACGCGAACAACCGTGCCCATGGGCAGGGTGCGGTGCGCGGCGGTAAAGGTATACATGTCGTAATCAAGCCCGCTGGCGGTGGAGCCGCCGTGGAAATCGCGTCCGTACCAGGAGGCCTTGCCGGACATGATTTCGCTCTCCTGAGCGCGCTTCAGCCAGATATCACGGCTGTCGGTGCTATCCCGGCGTTCTTTTTCGGATAAGGACGCAGAGGATGAGGAGCTGCGTTGCTTGGACTTGGAGCGCGATTCAGCTTTATCGCGCTTGGAGCGCGAGCTGTGCGAAGAGGCGGTTTTGTCACTGGTCTTTTCGCGTTTGGATTTGCGAGTTTCAGTGTCGCCGGAAGACTTTTTGGCGGCGTGGGGGGCAGCGTTCGAATGCTTTTGATCGGAGGGAGCGCTTTGTGAAGCCGCGTCGGCGTTCATGGGGGAGGCCAAAAGCATGCATAAGGCTATGGCCGCCAGCACTAATGGCCAGCGTGAATACTTCATGATCGTTCCTTTGTTAGTGTTCGAGGCTGGCCAGCGAAATTGCCGGACGAACCGCGCCCGCGGTTCTGACCCCAGGAACCTTCCAATGATGGCAGCAAGCGCGCCTTGCGCTCAACGTCCATCGGTTCCCCAGGGGAATGCCTGTTCTTTGTGGAGGCACTATACAGTAAAAAAATGCTCCGTGTCAAACTGATAAAATCTTTTAATTCAAATAGTTATTGAAAAAGATAGTCTAGAAAATGTCAAAAAGGCAGTGGGGGAGTATGAAATAGGCATGATCGTACGGCGTGACGAGTTGGCATGGAGTCGAGGAAAAAGCCCTGCGTGCGGCAGAAATATTTATGCAAAAATCCAGAGAACAGCACCGGATTCCACCAAATAAAAAGGGCAGGCAGCCGCAAAGCCACCTGCCCAGATAGTCAGTCGCAGCGGTGTTACCAGTCCAGCGTGCGTTTGAAAGCGCGGGCCAGATCTTCCACCGAAGAGTTGACGATGACGCTGTCGCCGGATTTCATGGTCAGCTGACCGTTACCGGTGACAGTACCGATACGGGTGCAGGGCTGCCACATTCCCAGTGCATCAAGAATCATGGCCAGATCGGGCTTGACGCTCACAACCAGGCGGCTGGCGCTTTCGCTGTAGAGCAGTTCGGTCACGTTCATTGTTTCAAGGGCGGGCACGGCATCAAGGTTGATTTCTGCACCCAGGCGGCCGCCGATGCACATTTCTGCAATAGCCACGGCAAGACCGCCGTCAGAACAGTCGTGGCAGGCGGAAATGGCGCGCTGGCCCATGAGGGCGTTGACAGCGCGGTAGCGCAACATGGCGTTGGAGGCGTCCACATGGGGAACGCGGCCACCCTTGAGGCCCAGCTCCGTAGCGGCTTCGCTGCCTGCCATTTCGCGCCAGGTACCGCCGAGCATGTAGATGGCATCGCCGGGCTGCTTGAAGTCGGAGGTCTGGGCAGCCGTGACGTTGCGGATGACGCCAAGGATGGAGAACAGCACCGTGGGCGGAATGGAAATGCGCTCGCCGCCGCCGGTGTAGTCGTTCTTCATGGAGTCCTTGCCCGAGATGCACGGCACGCCGTAGGCCAGCGAGAACTGGCGCAGGGCGCGGCAGGCGCGCACAAGCTGAGCCAGCTTGTAGCGTCCATCGGGGTTGGAGGGGCTGACCACCGGGTCGCACCAGCAGAAGTTGTCCACACCCGCCAGGGCGTCAGGGTCTGCACCCACTGCAACGGCATTACGGATAGCTTCGTCCATGGCGTTGGCCATCATCCAGTAGGTGTCGTAATCGCTGAATTTGGGGCAGATGCCGTGGGAGATCACAAGGCCCGCGTCCGATTCCAGCAGGGGGCGGATAACGCCCGCGTCTGCCGGGCCATCGCGCTTGACGCCCACAAGGGGCTTCACCACGCTGCCGCCGCGCACTTCGTGATCATACTGGCGGATGATGTATTCCTTTGAGCAGATATTGAGCGTGCCGAGCATGCGTTGCAAAAAGGCAGTCTGCTCAACTTCGGCCACGTCTACAGTGACATCCGTGATTTCCGGGGCCTTCCATTCAGCTTCAAGTTCAAGCTGCGGCACTCCGTCGTGCATGAACTCCATGGGCATGGAGGCAATGATGCGGTCGTGGTAGCGCACTTCAAAGAAGCCGGAGGTGGTGAAGCGGCCAAGGGCCGTGGCTTCCACATCCATGCGTGCGGCGAGGGCCATGAATTCGTCGAGCTTTTCCGGCGAAACGGCCAGGGTCATGCGCTCCTGCGCTTCAGAAAGCAGAATCTCCCAGGGGCGCAGGCCATCGTATTTCAGCGGGGCCTTGGCGATATCCAGCACGCAGCCGCCCGTGTCTTCAGCCATTTCACCCACGGAGGAGGAAAGGCCGCCAGCGCCGTTGTCGGTGATGGCGTGGTACAGGCCCAAATCGCGGGCGCGCATGATGAAGTCATACATCTTGCGCTGGGTGATGGGGTCGCCGATCTGCACCGCTGTGGCGGGCGAGCCTTCGTGCAGCTCTTCAGAAGAGAAGGTTGCGCCGTGGATGCCGTCCTTGCCGATGCGGCCACCGGTCATAACAATGTAGTCGCCTTCCTCGGCCTGCTTGAACCAGCCGGGGCGGCCATGCAGCTCTGCGGGGATGATGCCCACGGTGCCGCAGTACACCAGCGGCTTGCCAAGATAGCGCTCGTCAAAGACCAGCGATCCGTTGACCGTGGGAATGCCCGACTTGTTGCCGCCGTGCTCCACGCCTTCGCGCACGCCTTCCAGCACGCGGCGGGGGTGCAGCAGGCGCGGGGGCAGGCTTTTATCGTGGAAGGGCGAGGCAAAACAGAACACGTCTGTATTGCACACCAGTTCCGCGCCCATGCCTGTGCCCATGGGGTCGCGGTTCACGCCCACAATACCGGTGAGCGCGCCGCCGTACGGGTCGAGCGCCGAGGGGCTGTTGTGGGTTTCAACCTTGATGCAGGCGTCGTAGCCGTTGATAAAGGCGATAACGCCCGCGTTGTCCTTGAAAACGGACTTGCAGTAGTCGTCTTCGCCCATGCGCTCGCGCAGCATGGCCGTGGCGTCGCGGATGCAGGTCTTGTAGAGGTTGTCCACCACTTCGCTGAGGCCCGTGGCGGCATCGGTATAATTGATGCGCGAGGCAAAAATCTTGTGCTTGCAGTGCTCGGACCACGTCTGGGCCAGCACTTCCATTTCCACATCCGTGGGGTCGGCGGGCAGGCCAAGGGCCTTGCGGCGGTCGGCTTCTTCCTGTGCGGTGAACTGCACGCGGATGCTGTGCATTTCCTTGAGGTTGAGCGCCCAGGTATTTTCGCGGCTGGCCTTGGTCAGGGCTTCGTCATCCATGGCTGAAAGGGCAATGGTGTCGACGGTTTCGTTGATCTCGCCCGTAACCCTGGCGGCCTGAGCTTCAAAGCCGGGCTGGGCGTCCCATTCCTGACGGCTCTTGATGCGGTAGCGCTGGATGAGCGTGTTGCACAAAAGGTCGCGGGCCAGCATGTCCACCTGTTCGCGGGTGAGGGGCGCGGCCTTGTCGCTGCTGATGCGGTACTGCACGGCGGTATACACGCGCAGGCTGTCGCGCGGGATGTCCAGCACCATGGCGGCGGTGTCGCGCGCGGTGCGGGCCTCGTTATCCGTCACGCCGGGGCGGTAGCCCACTTCCACAAACCAGTCTGCCGCAGGGTCCAGCAGGGGCAGCGGCTCAAGGGAGGCTTCTTGAAGTATGGGGTCGTGCCAGATGCTTTCGTCCAGAAGACGGGCCACCTGCGCGGCATCAAGCCCGTCAGCCGTAAAGACCTTGATCTGGCGAACGCCAGAAACAGAAATGTTCAGCGCCTTGCGCAGGTGCTGGGCCGTCTTGCGGCCCTGGGTATCGTCAAGTCCGGCGCGGGGGCCGGTTTCCACCCTATAGAGCATGGTTTGCATTCCTCTTGGTTTGGCTGCTTACTTTTTTCTGTCGCGTACGTAGTCGGCCATCTGGCGCATAAGCTCGCGCTCTGGTCTGTCAGGCAGAGTTTCTAATGCCTGCCTGGCCGCGTCAAGAAATTCATCGGCCTGACGGCGCACGGCATCGTCATGCCCGGCCTGCCGGATGCTCTCGGCAATGCTGGCGGCATCGGCTTCCGTCATCAGCCCTGCGCAAAAGGCGGCGTCAAAGGCGCTGCGTTCTGCGGTGCTCAGGCTGTCGCGGTGGAGGCGCAGGGGCGGCGTGAGCTTGCCCTCGCGCACATCGCCGCCAGTGGGCTTGCCGGTCACGCTTTCTGGCGCGAAGTCAAGGGCATCGTCCACCATCTGAAAGGCCATGCCAAGGTTTTCGCCATAGGCGGCGGCAGCAGCCACTGCGGCATCATCGGCCCCGGCGGCAAGCGCGCCCATTTCACAGGCAGCGCGGATAAGCCAGGCCGTTTTGCCGCGCACCATGTCTTCATAGTCGGCGCTGGTCGAATCCACGCGGCGCTGGGCCGCAATTTCAAGGATTTCTCCCGCCGCCGTGCGGCTGGTGGCCTCCGAGAAACAGCGGGTCAGCCGCGTGTCGCCATATTTGGCCACCAGGGCGTTGGCCCCGGCCAGCAGGGCATCGCCCGCAAGAATGACGCTGGAAACATCAAACAGCGTATGCGCAGCGGGCTTGCCACGGCGGCTTACGGCATTGTCCAGCACATCATCGTGCAGCAGGGTTGCGGCGTGGAGCATCTCCAGTGTGATCGCCAGATCCTGTATGCTCTTGGCCTCATGACCCAGCAGGCGGGCCGTGAGCACGGTGAGCAAGGGGCGCAGGCGTTTGCCGCCCGCATCAAAAATATGCCGGGCCACAGGCCGCACTGGTTCCGGCAGGGTGTCCACTGCCTTGTTCAGAGCGCGGTTGATGCCGGGCAGCTCAAGGGCCAGACGTGCTTTCAGTTGGATCATATGCTACTCAGATAAGGTTAAGCGCGGGCAACACCCGCGTGAGCGCGCGCAGCGCGCCGGGAAAATCCTTTTCGTCATTGGCGCGCGGCCCGACCTTGTTGGAAACGCTGCGCGCCTCCACACAGGGGATGCCCTCGCGGGCGCAGGCATACGCTACGGCAAAGCCTTCCATATTTTCCAGATCAGCCCGGTAGCGGGCGCGCAGGTCTGCCGCTCTGGCAAAACTTGCGCTGACCCCGGCCACGGTGAGTGATGTGCAGGGCAAAAAAACATGCCGTTGCTGACGTGCGCCAAAGCGCTCCAGCGCTTCAGGCCCTGCCAGGGACAGCCGGTTGCGCACCGCAGCCCCGGTCTCTGGTTGCCACTGCGGAAAGCCAAAAGCCTCGGCGGTGACGGAGCGCCCATCGTGCAGGCCGTATTCCGGCCAGATTTCTTCGCTCACCATGCACAGCCCCAAAAGTGGGCGCTCTGCCAGATCAAAGGCCCCGGCAAGACCCGCGTTGAGCACAGCCGTTATGGGCGTACCCTCGGCTTTAGCACGGCAAAAGGCCATGCCCATGGCCAGAGCAGCGTTAATGGGGCCGACCCCGGTAATGCAGCACAGCGCAGCGCCATGCTTGAGGCGCACGGGCCAGAGGTGCATTTCTGGCCAGGATTTTGCCGGGCTTTCAGCTGTTTCCCCAGCTGTGGCGGCAAGCCCCGCCGGAGAAAATCCGGGCACAAGACCCGCCAGTTCCGGGCCGGTGGCGGCGCAAAGCAGCAGGCTCACAGGATCACTGCCCTTGGCTGCTGCTTGCCGGGCGCAGGGCTGGACAGAACTCGCCTGCGGGATTTTTCCCGCAGGTCATGTCTGTGCCGTTTTGCAGCGCCGTGTGAGCAGCCATGATTCGTTCCTTTACAAAAGGCGGGTTTTCCGTCACCAGAAAACCATGAAACTCGATTATGCCCTTTTTCTCCGCGCTCTTGGTCTGGCCATCGTTATTGAGGGCCTTTGCTGGACACTCTTTCCCGGCGGCATGCGGCGCGCCCTGCTGCAATTGCTGCCCCAGCCGGAAAGCCGCCTCCGCGTCCTTGGGCTGATCGCCCTGGCCGTAGGGCTTGGTCTGGTGGCACTGGCCTCGCACTAAGGCCTGATTATCCGCACCAGCGTGTCTGGCTTGCCGCCCGGCGAGCCTTCAGATGCCGCCGTGTGCAATGCGTCGTGAAAACCGCATATTTTTTCGCGCCAATCTGATCTAGCGCGCTTTTTCACCCACATGCAGGCAGACAATGCCGGAAGTGAGCTTTTCGTGCCAGGCACGTTCAAAGCCCGCGGCGCGCATTTCTTTTTCAAGGCTGAGGGCCGAGGGGAACTTGCGGATGGTATCGGCAAGGTACTCGTACGCGCCTGGATCTTTTGAAAATACTTTGCCAACCCTGGGCAGCAGGTGGTTGAGATACACGTTGTACAGGCCACCCCAGATGCGCTCCTGTCCGGAACCGAATTCAAGAATGCAGGCCCTGCCGCCGGGGCGCAGAACGCGCAGCATTTCGGCAAAAGCCGCCTCGCGGGGCAGAATATTGCGGATGCCAAAGGCAATGGTGATGCAGTCAACAGAAGCATCGGGCAGGGGCAGGCGCTTGGCGTCTGCGGCAACAGGCAGAATGCTGCGGGCGTTGGCGTCCTTGAGCTTGCGGCTGCCGCGCACCAACATGGGCGGGCAAAAATCCATGGCCGGAACAATGGCCGAGGGGTGGCGGCGGCGAATGGCAAGGGAAACATCCAGCGTGCCAGCCGCCAGATCCAGTACGCGCCCGGTATCGCCCAGGCGCACGTTTTGCGCCAGCACCTTGCGCCAGTACTGATCAAGCCCGAGGCTGAGCACGCGGTTCAGCAGGTCATAAAAAGGCACAATACGGCCAAACATGCCTGCCACAGCCGCATCGTGGGCAGGTTTGACAACAGTTTCCGTAGCGGTGTTGCGGGGAGATTCCACGTTATTTCCCGGCCTTGTCCTGGTCGGTGTCCACACCGATAGCGGCGCAGACAACACGATAGACCGAAGGAAATACCTCAGCAAAATTGCTGGGGGAAACCGTGCGCGTTTCTATGAATTTGGCGGTCAGTTCCTTGGCAACCTGAAGGGCTTCCTTGCGATCCTTATCCATGTGGGCCTCAGCTTCCGGCCCTGACGGGCGCGGCAAATATGAAAAACCCGCCCCTTTGGGGAACGGCCGTGACCCACAGCGGGTATTGCCTGGACGGGTTAAGAAACGGAAGCAACAGCCCCCGCCCCTTTGTTTTATTGATTGAGAATCGCGGGGCAGCGCCCGCGAAACCGCGCAACAGCATATGCGTTCCGCCTGCCATTGGCAAGGCCGGCATGTCTGTGCGCCTGGAGCCTTTTACCTTGAAATTCCTGTTGCCAGCGAAGCAGCGATTGGAGCCGGGCCTCAGGCAAGGGGTGAAGCTGGTCCGGCTTGCAGGCATGTTGCCAAGGGGATTTCTCCAAAAATCGCGCAGTGCAGACGGGCAGTTATGCTGCCAATCAGCGCCAACAACCCGAAGTGGTTCGGGCGGCTGCTTGCAGCCTGAATGCGGGTCGCTGCATAAGGCAAAAAGTTCCCTACTGATCTTCGAGCAGTCTGCCGATCTCTTCGCGCAGTATACGCGCCGCAGCAGCAGCCGCGGCCCGTTCCACCCTGTCGTTGAAGCGCGGTTCAAGGGCATCCAGCCGTGTTTCAAGGGCATCTATGCGCGCCGTGGCGCTACGGGCGGCAGTGACAACGGGTTGCAGGCGCTCTTCCACAAGCGATTGTGCATCGTCATGTTCGGTCTGCGGGGCCGGGGCAGATGCAAGGGCTGCGGCAACCGCCTTGGCGATGCAATCCATGAGGCTCTGGTACAGGGGATGACCCTCGACAAACATGTCTTCCAGTTCCTGACGGGGCAGGCTGTTGGCGGCCAGTTCCTGCGATGCGTGAATCTGCGCTTCCAGTGCGGTTTCCAGCGCAATGATGCGATCCCCGGCTTCCTGAAGCGCGGCCTCGCACTGCTCAACGCGTTCCGTAAGCTTGCTTGCTGTTTCGGCAGCGTCTGCCGCTCGCGTGGAGGCATCAAATGCCTGGGCAAAGGCGTCAATGGCGTGGGACGAGGCCTCTTTGGCCTGTTCCATGACAGCCTCAAGGGCTGCGCCGGACACAGCTACTGCTGCACCGTCAGTTGCAATATCTGTCGAATCCGCAACAGGGGCCGCCTGAGGCCTGAATGCAGGTTCATAAGCGAACTGTCCGGCGCTTTCCGGCATATCCGCCGCCGCAGGTTCCACTTCGGTAGTTTCCACTTCGGCAGGCTCGGCCGTGAAAAGGTCGGCTCTGGCAGGTTCCACTTCGGCAGGTTCATCCACGGAAGGCTCGGCCTGCACGTCGGCATCCGGCGGCAGGATTTCATCGGGTTCAAGCAGAGGAAGGTCATCTGCCTGCGCTGGTTCAGCAGCGGCAACAGCCTCAAATACGTCGGATTCTGCCTGAGCGGAGGCGTCGGCCATAATGTCCTGCATGTCAGCCGGGGTGGCATCCGCAGGGGGGGCAGCAGCCGGGGCCACATCCGCATGGTCTGCGGCGGCTTGGTCCGCAGCGGCGGCCAACAGCGCGTCAAAATCTGTGGGCAGTTCCACAGCCTGTTCCGGCTGGGGGGCCTGAACTGACTCCAACACTGGTTCCAGTTCGGGCAAAGAGTCGGACAATGCTCCAGCAACAGGCTCTGGCTGGGCATCGGCCATGAGTTCCAGCTCGGGGTGGAGCAGAACATCGGAAATGTCTTCCTGCGGTTCAGCGGCAGGGGCCGCACCGCCGGTCACAGCAGCCAGCAGGCTGTCGAGGTCTGCATTCAGATCGGGCTGAGGTTCCGAGGCAGGCGCGGGAGCCGCTTCTGGCTGGGCAGCATCAAGCTTGCTCTGCAAGTCGTCCGCGGCGGCAGCCAGCAGACTGTCGATATCCACGCCGAGGTCGGCAGTCATATCTGGGCTTGCCGCAGGGGCAGCCGCTGGAGCTGCCGCAGGAGCGGGAGCAGGTTGCGGCGCGGGAGCCGCTTCTGGCTGGGCAGCGTCAAGCTTGCCCTGCAAATCATTAGCGGCGGCAGCCAGCAAGCTGTCTATATCCACGCCCATGTCTGGGCTGGCAGCGGGTGCTGGTGTTGCCGCAGGTGTCGGAGCCGGAGCCGCAGCATGGGGGGCCGGAGCGGCGGTCTGCGCAGGGCTCGGGGCCACATCCAGCCCATTGGCCGCAGCAGCCAGCAGGTTGTCGAGATCATCGTTGGAAAAGGCTGGGCTTTGCGCAGCGGGCGCAACGGAAGGTGCTGCTGTCGCAGGTTCGGCCTTTGGAGCTGCGAGGTTGCCAGCGTTGAGCAGGTCGTCAATATCGCTTGTGTTTCCAGTGGCCGGGGCGGCACTCACAGATGCCAGCAGTTCGTCCAGATCAGGAATACTGTTTTGCGGTTCAGCAGGCGCTTGAGGCGCAGGCGCAGCAGCGTGAAAATCGTTCAGCAGGGCGTCCACGGCATCATCGGCGGCAGGATTTGTTGCCGGGCTTACGGCCTGGTTAGCGCTGGCAGGTGCGGCAATTTCCGTTTCCCTTTCTGACGGCTGCGGGGGGATATCAAGGGAATTGAGCAGACTGTCCACATCGCCCATGCCCGGCATGTGCAACTGTTCATTGGGGTCAATGGGATGATCGGTCAGCGTGGACGGAGCGGAGAAGTCCAGCGCCACGTCATTGGGGGCGTCCTGGCCTTCGTCCTTGATATCCATCTGGGCGAGCAGGTCGTCAATTTCTGCATCCGCAGCACTTGAACCATCGTTGAGGCCGCGCAGGTGCTCGTTCAGCGCCTCCTGATCCGCTTCCACCTCGGGGGCGGCAGCGGCCTGGGGCTGCTCGGACGGATCGTTTGCCGGAACTTCGCCTTTTTCGATCAGTTCTGTGAGATCGATGATCTGGTCATCGGTTTCAGCGGTGTTCTTGGCAACCATGCGCCACCTCATGGGGTTATGTGCAGCGGCCAACGGCCGGAGTCATGCAAAATACATCGTTTCATACTGCAAAAACGACAGTTTTTCGTATCAGTTTATGGCAAAAGACGCAAATAGGACAAAACTCTTTGCGCCAGAATTGCCTTCTGCCGCGCATAGGCAAAAAGACAATGCGCAGGGAACGCGTGATTTACTGATCATGCCAGCCGCGATGCAAAGGCTACAAGACTGTTATGCCAAAATAAAAAAGCCGCGCAGAGGCGGCTTTTGGAGCAAGGCAGCTAACCAGACCTACGGATGGCACTTGGACTTGGCGCAGGCGGTCATATCTTTCTTGAGTTCGGGCTTTTCTTCCACAACCTTGGAGTGGCAGCCGATGCAGTTGTTGTGCTTGAGTTCTTTTTTGGTGTGCACAACATAGTACAGGCTCTTTTCGCCCTGCTTGCCTGCGAGGTCATCGTGGCAACCGGAGCTGCCGCACTTGGCAAAGCTTTCCTTGCCGTCAACCTGATGGTGACAGGTAACGCATTCAACCTTGGCATGCACAGCGTGCGGGAACATAACGGTCTTTTGGGAACCCTTGAATTCCAGCGGTTTGTCAGGAGCGGCGGGCGCTGCAAGCGCGGGCAGGGCCAGGGCAAACACCATGATACAGGTAAGAACCAGAACTTTCTTCACGGCAGACCTCCTTTTGTGCGGCAGATGAGAACAAATTGGTGTGATTTTACGGCCCTCATTACGGTAAGTCAATGACTATGGGAAAATGACATTCCAACTATTTTGATAAGTTGCCGAGATTGGAACTCTTTTTTCGCGCGTAACCTCTGGGGGTGAGCATGAAGTTCCCCAACGCCCGGCTTTCTGCATTGCCGATGATGAGTATGGAGAGCATGTCGACCTGTTCCGGGTCAAACTGGTCAAGGCGGAACACGCGTGCTTCTTCGCCGGGGCGAAAGGCCTTGCGCACAAGCCCTACAGGGCAGTGTGGCGCGCGGAATTGCCGGGCAATTTCAAGAGCCTGTTCCAGATGGTGGGGCCGCCCCTTGGAACGGGGATTATAGATAGCACAGACAAAATCGGCCTCAAGGGCCGCGTGGAGCCTGCGTTCAATGGTTTCCCACGGCGTGAGCAGGTCGCTCAGGCTGATGCAGGCAAAATCGTGCATCAGGGGAGCGCCCAGCAGGGCTGCCGCCGCGCAGACCGCCGGAACGCCCGGCACAACATTGAAGGGCACACGGCCCACAAGCCCCCGGCTTTCCAGAATCTCGAGGGCCAGACCCGCCAGCGCATAGATGCCGGGGTCGCCAGAGCAGACAAGGGCCGTGGGCTGGCCTGACAGAGCTGCGTCCACCGCCGCCGCGCAGCGTTCTTCCTCGTGCCGCATGCCGGTGCTGATGCACTGCTTGCCTGCCAGCAGTTCCGGCGGCACCAGTTCCATGTAGAGGCTGTAGCCAGCCACGCAGGATGCATTTGCTATGGCCGTGCGGGCCTGAGGGGTAAGACATGCGGCATCGCCTGGGCCGAGGCCGACAACATGCAGACTGGCTGGGTTCATCGTTCAATCCTGTCCGAGATGGCTAGGGCCAGAGTCAACTGGCCTTGTTCGATAGTTTTGGGGAGGAGCAGGCGGGGCGCGCCCGCCGGAAAAATCTGCGCTGCCGCCAGCAGGGCCGCGGCCTCACAAACGCTGAAAGGCGGCTGGCTAAAGCGCCTGCCAGCCGCTGCGGACGGATTGGGCGTAGGGCAGCGTGCGAGGTCGGCGGCTTCAAAGCCATGCAAGGGAACGCCCAGCCGCTCGGCAAGGGCCAGCAGGGCGGGCTCCTGCAATTTTTCTTTCACGGTCGCCAGCGCCGCCACAGCCAGAGGTTCAAGCCCTTGGGCTGCCAGCAGTTTGCGTGTAGCGGTTTCCACCATATCGCCGGGCGCGTTTTTGCGGCAGCCCAGACCTATCACCAGCCGGGGAACAGCCACACGCAAGATTGCGGGGCTCGGTGCAAGCTCGCGCCAGTGCGCCGCAACCAGGGGGCCGCGGTGTTCTGGCGGCGTGGCATCGGCCTCACCTGCGGGCAGGCGCTGCAACTGGGGATGATCCGGCACGGCATGGCAGGGATCCCAAAGCCCCAGGCTTTCCCCTTCAATCATGGCGGCCTGCGCTGCGGGCAGGCGGTTCCAGTCCACGGGGAGCAGCCCCGCGTTGCGCAGGAACATATCCAGCGCAGGAGCGGCCTTGCGGGGCTGATTTGTCCCTGCTCCGGGCGTATTGGAGGCGGTGTCCGATGCCGTGGTGATAACCGCCGTTGCACCGAGCAGATGGGCCACATGGCTGGCCAGTTCGTTGGCTCCGCCCCAGTGGCCGGAGAGCAGGCTTATGACGTGCTGACCCGCAGGATCAAGTACGATTACAGGGGCATCGGTGCTCTTGTGCGCCAGCAGGGGCGCAAGCGCGCGCACGGCTATGCCCGTTGCGCCGATGAAGGCATGCGCCGCAAAATTTTTATAGGTTGCCGCCAGCAGGGAGCCGATTTTTTCAAAGGGCGTAACCCCCGCAGGGCAAAATCGCGATGGGGCGAAAATTTCCACGTGGGCCAGACCGGAGGGCTTGTCGGGGGCTGGGTGCTCTGATGGCTGGGCCGGACGTGCGGGATGCTGGAGTTGACCGGGCAGACCCCACGGTTTGATCGCAAGGCAGTCCGCCAGACGCTGCGCCAGAGGCAGGGCAGACTGGCTGAGCGCATAGCAGGCAAGCGCTGTGATTCGGCGGGGACTGTGCAAGGGGCCTCCCTCGGCTGCCTGTCTGGTGACGCGCGGCGACAGGGATACGGGCGGATGCCGCTGCGTGGAGGAAATAAAGAAGGGAACCCCGCATGCGAGGTCCCCTTCTTGCTGTTTTGACTTAAAAAATGACCTTGCGGGCAGCGTCCAGAGCCTTGTTGAAATCCTCGTCCGTGTGGACAAAGGAAACCATGCCAGTCTCGTAGCCGGAAGGCGCAAGGTAGATGCCGTGAGCGCGCATCTGTTTGTAGAACGTGGTGAAAAGTGCCTGATCACACAGCGTGGCGATGGCAAAATCCGTGACTTCCTGCTCGCTGAAATAGGGGCAGAACATGGAAGCAAGGGTGGGCATCTGAATCGGCACGCCCTTGGATGCCAGAATGTCGCGCAGTTCCATGGCAAAGGCATGGGTACGCTTTTCAAGTGCCGCGTAGTCAGCGGTTTTGAGGTAGCGCAGGGTGGCTATGCCAGCAGCCATTGCCAGCGGGTTGCCTGAAAGCGTACCCGCTTGATACACGCCGCCTCTGGGCGCGATGAGTTCCATGTAACGGCGCTTGCCGCCAAAGGCCCCCACGGGCAGGCCGCCGCCAATGATCTTGCCAAAGGTGGTGAGGTCGGGGTCTATGCTGAAGCGGGCCTGCGCGCCGCCAAAGGCCGCGCGAAAGCCGGTGATGACTTCGTCAAAAATGAGCAGGCTGCCGTACTGGTCGCAGACGGAGCGCAGGCCTTCAAGAAAGCCGGGCTTGGGCAGCACAAGACCCATGTTGGCGGCCACAGGTTCCACAATGATGGCGGCAATGCTCGCGCCGTGCTGCTCAAAGATGGCCTTGACCGCATCAATGTCGTTGTAAGGCGCAAGCAGGGTGTCGGCCACAACGGCTGCGGGCACGCCGGGAGTGCCGGGAATGGAGAACGTGGCAAGGCCGGAACCTGCGGCGGCAAGGAATGGATCGGCGTGGCCGTGGTAGCAGCCCACAAACTTGAGCACCTTGTCCCTCTTGGTGGCGGCGCGGGCCAGGCGCAGGGCGCTCATGGTGGCCTCTGTGCCGGAGTTGACCATGCGCACCATTTCAAGGCTGGGCATGGCGGCGACCACTTCTTCGGCCAGAGTTACTTCCGCCGGGCAGGGAGCGCCGTAGCTGGTGCCGCGTTTGGCGGCCTCGCACACGGCCTTGGTGACGGAAGGCTCGTCATGCCCAAGGATCATGGGGCCCCAGGAGAGTACAAAGTCGATATACTCGTGGCCGTCCACGTCGGTAATCCGGCAGCCGTGAGCTTCGGCTATGAACAGGGGCTGGCTGTCCACGTTGTGGCAGGCGCGCACAGGGCTGTTGACGCCGCCGGGAATAACAGCGCAGGCCTTTTCAAAAAGCTGCCGAGAAGTGGTATCCATCAAAGGCTCCTTGTATCAGGCAAAATAGGTCATGGAAATTTTTTTCAGTTCCTTGAGGCTGCGCAGCACGGCATGATCGCGCAGCAGGGTATCACGCTTGAGGTCTTCCACCACGCCAAGGCACTCGGCCTCGCTGCGGCCATGAATCATGGTGTAGAGTTCATACGGCCAGTCGGGCGCGGAACTGGGGCGGTAGTAGACATGGGAGATATGGTCGTGCAGGGAGGCCTGCGTGCCGCACTGTTCCACCAGATCGGCGTCGATCTTCCAGGCCACCATGGCGTTGTGCGTCCAGCCGGTTTTCTGGTGTTTGATGCTAGCTCCAAAACGGCGGATTGCCCCGGATTCCTTGAGCGAACCAAGCAGCTCAAGCACCTGGGCTTCTGTCATTCCTGCCTTTTCGGCAATATCTGCGTAGGGCGTGAGCGAATCTGGCAGGTTGTCCTGCACGATGCGCAACACGGCTTGCTCTGCGGGGGTAAACTGACGGCTCATGAATTCTCCGATACTATGGGCTGAGGCGCAGCCTGCGGCAGGTGGGGTACATGCCGCAAGCACGGCCCCCGGGTCGTTTGCGAACCAGGGGCCGTTGCAGCAGAAGCGGATTATCTTTCTAGTGCATTGACAATAGTATTCTGCTTTAGCGCGAAAAAGAACGCGCAAACAGGTCTTGAATGGCGATACGGCCATTGTCTTCAAGAAAACGCGTGCCGGTGGCCGCAAAATGGGCATGGGTGATCATAGGTTCGTCTGTCTGGGTCCAGTTGTCTTTGTTCCAGAACAACCATGCATTCTTGGGCTGATCAAAAACAAGCAGAGGCTTGTTGCATATCTTGGCGAATTCAGCCCCCCACCCGGTGCCGCCCTTGACGGTACCGTCAGGCTGGACTGCGCCGATAACGATGATCTGATCGCCGCTGCTGACCTGCCAGCAGATGGACTGCAAGACTTTGCGGAAAAGGGGGGCGCGCGTGTATTCGCGGCTCATGAGACGCGAAATGTAGGTCAGGCTGACATCCTTGAGGGCCAGTTCTTCAGAGGTGAGCACCCGCACGCCGCGCGTACGTTCGATCTGGTGACCTTCAAAGCTGTAGTTTACTTCTTCCATACCCCAGCTTTCGGCCAAAGCGCCGAAAAACTGCTCTGTTCCTGCGGCGCCGCCGCTGTAAAGCACACACTGGTTGGGGGTAAGCATGGATGCCCTCCTCAAAGGATTGTTGCGCCGGACAAGGGTATAAGGGCCAAAAAAAACCGGCAGAAGCGTCATGAACATCATGGCAAAATTTGCAGCAGTCGGCAAGGCAAGCCCGCAAAGAAAAGCGCCGCAACCGGAATGCGTTGGCAGACGCAGTCGCGCTCCGCAAAATAAGATGCCCTGCAATGCCGTGTTGCTTTTGCGGATGTGGTTTACAAAATCGATGAGCCTGCCCGCTCGAAAAATATCTGTTTTCGGGCGGGCAGGCTGTTTGATGGCCGCTGCAAGGCTAACGCTGCCCCATGCACGGCCTTGGTGAGGGACAGGCGCTTGCTTGAATTAATGCGCCGTGGGCTTGAAAGCTCCAAGGCCGGTTTCAGACCGGATTTTCTGGTCGGCAAAAGCCTCCCTTTCCTTCTGCGCCTGCGGGGACTGATCGCATATGGACACTACCCATATGCACAAAAAGGCCAGGGGCATGGAAAAAATGGCCGGGGAGGAATACGGAAAGGGCGCGGAGCCTGGCGGATTGCCCAAGGTCGCCACCCACACTGCATCCGAGAGCATGGTCATGACCAGCGCGGCCAGCAGGCCCGTAAAGCCCCCGGCAACAGCCCCTCTGGTGGTGCAGCCCTTCCACAGCACCGAGAGGATCAGGGCCGGGAAGTTGGCCGAGGCCGCAATGGCAAAGGCCAGAGACACCATGAAGGCCACGTTCTGTTTTTCAAACACAATGCCCAGAAACATGGCGATGATGCCGAGGGCCACGGTTGTCAGCTTGGATATCTTAAGTTCCTCGCTGGAGCTGGCCGTACCCTTTTTGAGGGCGGAGGCGTACAGATCGTGCGCAACGGCAGACGCGCCCGAGAGCGTCAGCCCCGCCACCACTGCCAGAATGGTGGCAAATGCCACCGCTGACATAAAGCCAAGAAAGATATTGCCGCCAATGGCGTTGGCCAGATGCACGGCAGCCATGTTGCCGCCCCCTCGTAAAACGCCGTTTGCATCGAGGAATTCGGGATTGGTGCTCACAAACACTATGGCCCCGAAGCCGATGATGAAGGTCAGAATGTAGAAATAGCCGATCCATGTGGTTGCCCAGAGCACGCTTTTTCTGGCTTCCCTGGCGTCCGGCACGGTAAAAAAGCGCATCAGGATGTGCGGCAGACCAGCCGTGCCGAACATGAGGGCAATGCCGAGCGAAATGGCTGAAACAGGGTCTTTGACAAAGCCGCCCGGCCCCATGATGGCCGCGCTTTTTTTGATGCCCACAGCGGCGGTGAAAAGTTTTTCGGGGCTGAAACCATACTGGGCCATGACCATAAAGGCCATGAACGAGGCCCCGCCGAGCAGCAGGCAGGCCTTGATGATCTGCACCCACGTGGTCGCCGTCATGCCGCCAAAAAGCACATAGGCCATCATGAGCAGACCCACGATAACCACCGCATAGTGGTAATCAAGCCCGAAGAGCAGCTTGATGAGTTGCCCCGCGCCCACCATCTGCGCAATAAGATAGAACAGTACCACAACCAGGGTGCCCGATGCGGCAAATATGCGCACAGGCACCTGCTGGAGCCTGTAGGCCACCACATCGGCAAAGGTGAAGCGCCCAAGATTGCGCAGGCGCTCCGCCAGCATGAAGGTTATGAGCGGCCAGCCGACCTGAAAGCCGATGGCGTAGATCAGGCCGTCAAAACCCGTCGCCATGACTGCGGCTGAAATGCCCAGAAAGGAGGCCGCCGACATAAAGTCGCCCGCGATGGCAAGGCCGTTCTGAAAGCCCGTGATGCCGCCGCCTGCCGTGTAAAAATCCGCAGCGGAGCGGGTGCGCTTGGCGGCCCACTTGGTTATCCACAGCGATGCACCGACAAAAATGGTGAACATGATGATGGCTGTCCAGTCGGTGTTCTGCTTTTGCGTTTCTTCTATGACGCCCGCCGCCAACGCAATGCCGGGCTGCAGGGCGACAAAAAGAGCCATGAAAAATGTTGGGGCGGGTTTATGTCGCCCGAACTTATGGTCGGATGTGCACGTGCTCATACCCTTCATGACTGCACCTCTTTTTCAAGAATCTGCTTGAGCGCAGGGTCAAATTCGTTGTTGGCCTTGCGAACGTAGACCGCCGTAAGCACAACGGTCAGCAGGATGATGCCGATGCCCAGGGGGATGCCCCATGTCGTCGTCATTCCTGCTGCAAGAGGTGTGGCAAAGAGCTGCTTGTCAAAGGCGACAACCAGAATAAAACAGTAATATGCGGCAAAAACCACAAGCGTGAGGCGCCAGCCAAGGGCGTTGCGCGTCTTGATCAGGTGCTGGTATTGCGTATTTTTTTCGATTCGTTGCGTCAGTTCTGAGGCCATTGTTCCCTCCTCGCATACTTTTGTCCGCAATGTCTTTTGCGCAGACATTGGACGTTATGGGAGCCTGTGCGCGCCGTATCCGCGCGATTGCAGCGCCAGATACATCATGGCGGCTGTTATGGCGTCGTTCATGGCATCGTGCCTTGGCAGCGTGGGTAGGCGAAGGTTTCTGACCATCGTTTCCCATCGCAGATCAATGTAGGCGCCAGGATATTGCGCAAATCGCCAGTCGTAATAGCGGCCTGAAACCTCTATGCGACTGTTTGGCAATGCTGCCCCCATCAGTGGCCTCAAGTTTTTGTTCAACACTGCAAGGTCGTATTGCAGATAATAGCCCACCAGTGTTCTGCCTCTGACAAACTGAAGAAAAGCCGACAACACATCCTGAAGCGGCAGACCCGTGCTGAAATCACACGGGCGCAACCCGTGCACGCGCACATTCTGCCCGTCAGGGGCATGCTGCGGCGTTATCAGCGCGTAAAAGGCGTCTCTGGTGCAAAGACGCCTGCCGTCTATGCAGACGGCGGCGATGGATAATAGCTCCGCTTCCTTCACGTTGAGCGAGGTTGTTTCGCAATCAATGCTCACAAGCAGACCGTCATCCTGATCCAGCAGGGAACGGTAGGGTTCCCGCAGGCCGCGCATGCGCCAGCGGCGCGCCACGGCCTGTATCCAGGTGTTTTGCATTTCAGAACCTGTCCAGCCCGTAGCGCTGGTTGATCATGCGTTTGAAGCGCTTGACCACCTGAAGGGCGTCCTGCAACAGGTCTTTGTCCAGAGTGGACAGGGAGGCCGTATCAATCTCGTTGCTCAGGGGGTTCCCCTTGCGCAGCATTTCAAGGCCTGCGTCCAGCCGCAGGCGCATCAGAAAGGCCAGAGATTCGGCCAGATCATCCGCCTGTGATTTTTCAATAGTACTGCGAGATGTGAGGGCCTCCAGTCGGTCAAAGGTGTTGGTGGCATCAATGCCCGCCTCCAGAGCCAGAACGCGGGTGCCGTGGACAATGGGGAAGATGCCCGCTTTCTTGATGTCGAGCAGGGCATTTTTTTCGCGGTTCAGCAGTTGCCGCCAAAAACCGCTTTCGCCTGCTCGGGTGGGGAACTGTTCAATGGGCAGGGCCATGCGCGCAAACCACGCCGCATCATCGTGCAGGGCCGAACGCAAGGCCTTGCGGCAGGCCTCAAGCCATGAGGCTGGGCCGGAGACTGTTTCCGCATCCAGAAAAATTGCCAGATGCATAAGCCCCTCGCCCTGCGCGGAATCCGCCCACTGACGCAAGGTCCGTTCCCATCCGCGCATCGTGTGCCGCCAGAGCGGCTGGTTCACCATCATGTCGCCGGGGCAGGGCGGGTAGCCAAGGCTGAGCATGCGCTCCGTAAAACTGTTTGCAGAGAGTTCCACCTCCTTTTCGTCCAGGCCTTCCGCAAGGATCAGCGCGTTGTCCTGGTCGGTTTTCAGTATCTGCTCACCCCGGCCTTCGGAGCCAAGGGCAAGCAGGGCGCTCCCGGCAAATACGGCGGGCGTGGCCGTCATCTGCCAGAGGCGGGCCATGAGCTGCGCGTTGAGCACCTGCACAAGGCGCGCGAGCTGGGGCGTTTTTATGCCCTGGGTAACGAGGGTTGTTATCAGGGCTTCCATGTCCCGCATGGCGCTGTGCAGGTCGGCCAGTGTGGTGGCCGCCTCGAGCTGCCGCGCGATCGACAGGGAATGGTTGGAGAAATAGGAAAGCAGGTCGATCATGGCCAGAACGCCCACAGGCTGCCCCTTGTCCGTCACCACAATGCGGTGGATGTTGTGGCGGGTCATGAGAAGCAGGGCATTGAAAAGGTAGTCGTCCTTTTCGCAGCTCAACAGGGAAAACTGCGCGCAGGCCCTGAGTGGGGTCTGGTTGGAAACCGCGTTGGCCACGATGTCGCAAAAGTCGCCCGTGGTGAAAATCCCGGTGCTGGAACCATCGCGCACAAATATGGATCGTCTCCGGCTTTCCTTCATGCGCTGCGCGGCGTGGGCAATGGTATCCGTTGCTTCGGCAAATATGGGGGGGCGAAAGCCGGCATCGCTGATCTTGACCGCAAAAAGGCTCTGCCATTCGCGGCGGTCGCGGCTTTGGACAAGCTGACCCAACTTGTCGGACACGGTTGCAAAAAAGTACGCGCCGAAAAGCGAGTTCTTTTCCGTCAGGGCCAGCACCTCCCGCCCAGGGAACACGCAAAGCAGCACTTCTTCATGCGCCACAAACCTGTGCCGCGTTCTGCCTGTGGCCAGAGCGCGACAATCAAAGGCCTCGTGCTCTCGGTATGCCCCCACAATTTCCTCGCCCGACATTTCACGAACAAGGCCCTTCATGACCAGATAGAGCGCATCAACCTCACTCCCCGAGGCAAGGATCTCCTGATCATTGTTGAAAAACAGAATATCGGCGGAGGCCGACAGGGCAGATGCCTCTGCCAGAGTCAGCAGATCAAAAGGGGGATGCGTGAGGTCAAAGCGGGTGTTTGGCATAGTCAGTCCCGAATGCGTCTCTGCGGTATGATTGTATTTTTACCGACCGCGCCGTGCCTGCGTTGTTTACCTGTTGTGCGAATTATGTTTGCAATTGATAGAAACTGTTCAATCAATGAGCGTATTGTGTTTTATGAATAAGGCAGAATTATTATGTGTAAACAACGTATGTGAAATATTTCATTGATTGTTTATACAATTTAAATAAGCCAAATTTGGCATAAAACTAGCTATTGAAATTATCAATACATTACAATTAATAGCCTAAGTCATGCAATAATTATTTTTTATAGTCGTTAATATTCATAAAAATAAATTATAAATAAAATTTTTTGTTGAAATGATCATTTCTATACACATAAACAATCCAGTAATCAGGATTGTGTGCAATATATGTAGCTGGAGCATGCAGGTTCAGTAGGAAAAAGAGGCATGCAATAGTAGCGGCTTTTGAGGCCTGTGGGCTTTCTTCCGTCTCGACAAGCAATTGGAGGGCGTGTTGAGCAGCGGTTTTGCAGGCAAGGGCCTCAGGCAGGGCTACAATGCCCTTGCCTTGTTGCATAGCAATGCAGTCTGTTTTTACTCAGGGGCAAGAGAACGCTGAGGCGGGAGGCGTAGCCGTTTCTCCGTGCTGAGCAGGGCGAAGTTTTGGCCGCATGAGGGGCAAGTCGTAGGGGGGCGCAGGAGTGATGCCGGGGCACTTGCGTGGAACGTGGGCAGCAGGCATGTGCGTGAGCGTGTTGCTTCAAACGATGAGCTTTACGGCATCAGGAGAGGGGCAAGCTGGCAGTGCGGCTGGGAGTTCAGCGGCGCGCGGGAAGGCTCAGCGTTTGCCTGTGAGCATGGAGGGAGAAACATTCGGCGGATGGCGGTAGGGGGCAAAAATGCTGCGGCGGGGCTTTCGGCAGCCAGAGACTACCGGAAAAGCCCCGCCGCGCTAGAATGTGCAGGAGCGCCCTTGGGCGACCCCTAAGAGGTGCGCGCAACAAAAAACGCCCCGGTTGGGGCGTGTATTTGTCCGTTACAGCGCCCTAGTAGCGGGGCTGGCGCGGGGCTCTGGGTTTGGCTTCGTTCACGCGCAGCGTGCGACCGCCAAAGCTGAAGTTGTCCAAAGCTTCAATGGCGGAGTCGGCTTCGCCGTCTTCCATTTCCACAAAGCCAAAGCCGCGGGCACGGCCGGTATCCCTGTCGCTAACAAGTTTCACAGACAGAACGCTGCCGTATTCGGCAAAAAGGTCCTGGACCTGTTCTTCAGTGGCAGACCAAGGAAGGTTCCCGACATAGATGGACTTAGACATGAAACACCCTCTCAAAAAAAACAATCTTCCCGCGCTTACGCCCAGTAAAACGTATTACCGGTACGCGGCCCATGAAAAACATGGAAACACGCTTTGTCGGCCTTGTCAACGAATCGCCAAAAAAAAGTTGGTATTGCGTATTGCCGCGAGTAAAAATGGCGCAAACCCGCAGTGGGACAGGAGGAAGTGGAAATAAACGAATGAGTTCCTGGAGATTGTGCAAAGAATCTCAAAACACGGTGGGCATCGGATGTTCAATACATGGCAGGAACACAACGGGCGTTGAAAAGATAAAGAATGGCAAGATGCATTGTTAACAATCGGATTGGTTGTTCAACCAACATTAAAATAGAAAGCTATTGCGTGGGGAATACGTTCAGGCTGTAATTATTAGTGTCGCACCAATTAGGATGCTAAAGAGCCGTACAACGACAGCTTTTGCGTCAGTTGTACGGCTCTGAAAATGGCTAGGATCCGCCCTCTGATGGCGGGGGCATCCAGTCTGGCGCGATATCTTCAAACGAAGTGTAGGGCGACATATACATAAGCTCGGCCACGCCCACGGGGCCGTTGCGTTGCTTGCCGATAATGATTTCAGCAATGCCCTGGGGCGGTCGGTCGGCAGGTTTCTGGAATTTGTACACGTCATCGCGGTACACAAACATGATAACGTCCGCGTCCTGCTCGATAGCGCCAGATTCACGAAGGTCAGAAAGCATGGGGCGCTTGTCGCTGCGTTCTTCCACCTTGCGGTTAAGCTGCGAAAGCGCAACCACGGGCACGTTCATTTCCTTGGCAAGCCCCTTGAGCGACCGCGAAATATCCGAAATTTCCAGTTCGCGCGAATCTGTGCGGCGGCTGGTGCGCATGAGCTGCAGGTAGTCCACCACCACCATGCCGAGGCCTTTGTCCGCCTTGAGGCGACGGGTGCGGGCGCGCAGTTCCAACGTGGTGAGGGCCGGGGTGTCGTCAATAAATATGGGCGCACGGGCAACAACGTCCGCCGCGTCATAGAGGCGCTGCCAGTCTTCGTCTGTCAGCAGCGAGGGACGGCGCAGCTTGGAAAGATCCACCTTGCCCCACACGGCCAGCATGCGCTGCATGAGCTGCTCCTTGCTCATTTCGAGCGAAAAAACAGCCACGGGCACGTTCTGGCGTACGGCCGCGTTGATGGCCATACACATGGAAAAAGCCGTCTTGCCCATACTTGGACGGGCCGCCACAATAATGAGGTCAGAGGGCTGCAGACCGGCGGTCAGTTTGTCCAGGCGGGTATAGCCGGTAGTGACGCCTGTAATGACGTCCTTGGCATCGGCCAGTTTGGAAAGTTTGTCGAATACCCGTTCCAGCAGTTCGCGCGTGGGGGTAAAATCCTTGCCCGAGGTGCGCTGCGAGATGGAAAATACCGCCTGTTCGGATTCGTCCAGCAATTCGCCGACTTCGCGCGTGGCATCGTAGCAGTTGACTATGATGCCAGAGCAGGCGTTGATCAGGCTGCGCTGTAAGGATTTGTCGCGGACTATGGTGGCGTAGTATTCCGCATTGGCGCCGGAAACAACGGCCTGCGCCAGCTCGCCCAGATATACCGCGCCGCCGGCTTCTTCAAGGGCGTTCATGCTCTTGAGCTGCTCGGCGGTGGCAATAAGGTCGAGAGGGGCCGATTTGCGGTAAAGTTCTAGAAACGCCTTGAAGATGGTGGCGTGTGCGGGCAGGTAAAAATCTTCGTCAGTGAGCTGGTCAGCGATGGAGTGCATGAGCTGGGGGCGCATGAAAACGCCGCCGAGCACAGCCTGTTCAGCTTCAACACTGTGGGGGGGCACACGTCGCAGAATGTCGGCCTCGGCCTTTTCTGCGCTGTGCGCGCTTGAAGAGCGAGACTGGCCATCCTTGTTGCGGCCCTGCCCAAAAGGCGAGCCCCCGGCCGCGTGGCCGGGGGCGGAATTGCTATCGTTGCGGGAAACCACGCAAACCCCTACTGGGCTGCCTCGGCTTCTTCAGCGGGCGCAGCAGGTGCGGGTTCTTCTTCGATGGGCTGATGGTCGGAGATGACCTTCACCGGCACCACGGCGATCACGCTGGCGTGCAGGCGCACGCGAACGGGATGTTCACCAAGGGTACGGATGGGGGCATCCATAAGGATACGACGGCGGTCAACTTCCACACCAAGGGCGGTAAGAGCATCGCCGATGATGGTGGTGGTGACGGAGCCGTAAAGCTTGTCGTTGTCGCCCACGTGCATGGGAATAACAACTTCCAGGGCTTCCAGGCGTGCCTGGAGGGACTGGGCGTCAGCGCGCACGGCATCCATGCGGGCCTGAAGCTTTTTGCGTTCCTGTTCAAAGCTTTTGAGGTTGGAAGGTGAAGCGACCATGGCCAGACCCTGCGGGAGCAGGAAATTGCGGCCATAACCAGCTTTCACTTCAACCACATCGCCAAGGCTGCCGAGATTTTCAACGTCGGCGCGAAGTATCAGTTTCATGTGCGCCTCCTTAAATGGTGCTCTTTTTCTTGACGCCGGAATCGTGCGTCGCGGTGTAGATGAGCAGGGCCATCTGGCGGGCGCGCTTGATTTCGCGGGTCAGCAGGCGCTGGTGATGTGCGCAGGTGCCGGTGATGCGGCGGGCAATGATCTTGCCGCGCTCGGTGATAAAGTCGCGCAGGATGTCGGCGCGCTTGTAATCCAGGGGCAGATCTTTATCTGCGCAGAAGCGGCAGAACTTGCGGCGCGGGGCAAATTTCTTTTTAAAAGCCATGTTAGGCAACCTCCCCGGCCACTTCGTCGGCCAGCTTGACGGTCACAAACTTGAAGATGCCGTCGGTGATGCGAATGTTGCGTTCCAGCTCTGCGATAAGCTCAGCAGGAGCCTGGTACACCAGACGCACATAAAAGCCGCGCATCAGTTTGCGAACCGGGTAGGCGAGGTCGCGCATGCCCCAATTGTCCACTTCCACCATGATGCCCTTCTCACGCTCGATGATCGCGGTAAGGGCGTTGATGATGCCCTCGCGATTGTCGGCGGAAAGCTCCGGGGAAAGGAGCAGCAGGGTTTCAAATTTCCGCATTGGTATTCTCCTTTTGGATTGGCAGCCCACGCCACACGGGGCGCGAGCAAGGAACGAGTCTTATACTTCCGGCAAATGGGCCTGTCAAGCCGAAATTTTCAGAAGGCCGAAAGCCTGCACTGCCAGGGGGATGCAGTGGGCTATGCGTAGACGCGCGGGTTCATGCCGCCAAAAAGGCAGAGGACTTCGTAGGAAATAGTGCCCAGCGTATCCGCTATGTCCTGCGGCGTCACCGCTTTTTGTCCCGCCTCGGCGGGGCCGCCCACAAGCCATGCGGTGTCGCCCACGCGCACGGGCGGCAGATCGCTGACATCGGCCATGATCATGCCCATGCACACCCGGCCCACCTGGGGGGCGCGCCGTCCGTTGATGAGCATGGCGGCACGTGTGGAGAGCGAGCGGTTGAAAGCAGTGGCGTAGCCAATGGCAACAACCGCCACTGTAGCAGGCTTCTGCGCCGTGAACAGCCGGCCATACGACACGCTGCGGCCCTCGGTCACCTGCCGTACTTCGATAACAGGTGCGCTGACGCTCATGGCCCATTCCAGACCGAGCGCGGCACCCTTGCTTTCCCATGAGGTTCCCGTAAAGGGATTGCCGCCGTAGAGCGAAATGCCGGGGCGGCATACCTCGAAATGCGCTTCGGGGCGGCCTATGGTGCCAGCCGTATTGCAGAGCGAGCGCTCAATGTCGGGGAATGCCGCACGCAACGCGTCAGACATGGCGGTAAAGCGCTTGATCTGATCCTGCGAATAGGCTTCCTGTTCCGGCACATCGGCGCAGGAAAAGTGCGATATGACCATGGCCGGGGAGATGCCCGGGATATTGCGCAGACGGTCGATAGCATGAGGCAGTTCTTCCTGCGAAAAGCCAAGGCGGCCCATGCCGGTTTCGCACTTTATGGCAACGCGTAGGATGCGCCCGGCGTGGCAATGGGCGGCGGCGCGTTCAAGCTGGTCAAAGTTGCCCACCACCGGGGTCAGGCCCTGCATGGCCGCTCCCTGCCATTCCACATCGGTGAGCGCGCCCAGAAGCGGTACAATGGTTTGCCGCAGTCCAGCGTCGCGCAGGGCCATGCCTTCCGATACGGTTCCCACGGCAAAGCGCCGTGCGCCTGCATCAGACAAAACCCGCGCCACAGGTACAAGGCCGTGGCCGTAGGCGTCAGACTTGATGACCGGCATAAGCTTTTCAGCCTTGCCCATGCGGCCAAAATTGCGGCGGATGGCGGCCAGATCAATGTGGCACAGCGATGGTGAAAACGTGCAATCGCTCACAGGGAATTCCCTCATTTGAACTTTGCTGAAGGACATTCTGCGCGGTTTGTCCGCGCACCGCGCATGGCGGCAGCGAAGGGTCGCCGTCCTTTGCGGCCCCCCGGCGCAACGGCCCCGGCCCTTGCGCGCAACACCCTTTAATGAAAGGGAGCAACCTTAACAATATTGCCCCCGAGGCACAACAATTAGCCGTGCTGCATCCGCGTCACTTTTGCCGCAAACCTTAATTTTTTGAGCCGGAATCCGCGAATATCTGCTCACGGTGCGGCGTGCTCCCCTCTTGCGCAGTGCGGCGCTTGCGGCTACTCTGCGCGGCATGTCCCAATCCGTATTTACCATCGAACACACCGACGGCGCGGCCCGCGCCGGGGTGCTGCGCACGGCTCACGGCACTATCCCCACGCCTATTTTTATGCCCGTGGGAACCGTGGGATCCGTCAAGGCTCTTGCCCCGGATGATCTGGCCGCCATTGGCGCGCCCATCATTCTGGGCAATACCTATCACCTTTATCTGCGCCCCGGCGATGAGCTTGTGCACAGGCGCGGGGGGCTGCACAAGTTCGCCTCCTGGCCTGGCTCCATCCTGACGGACAGCGGCGGTTTTCAGGTATTCAGCCTGAGCTCGCTGCGCAAGATCCGCGAGGAAGGCGTGGAGTTCCGCTCGCACCTTGATGGCTCAAAGCATCTGTTCACGCCTGAAAAAGTGCTGCAAATTCAGCGCAATCTGAATTCAGACATCATGATGGTGCTTGACGAATGCGTGCCCTTTGGCGCGGATTACGCCTATACGGAAAAATCCCTGGCCCTGACCACGCGCTGGGCCAAGCGCGCCATGGACGCCTATCCGCCCGGTTCGGCGCACAATCTGATGTTTGGCATCACGCAGGGTGGTTTTTACAAAGACCTGCGCGAACGCTCGGTAAACGAATTGTGCAGCATGGATTTTGACGGCTTTGCCATTGGCGGGCTTTCGGTGGGCGAGCCGAAAGACAAGATGTATGATCTGCTCTACCACACAGCGCCCCTGCTGCCGGGTGAAAAGCCGCGCTACCTTATGGGCGTGGGGACGCCGCTGGACATTGCCACGGGCATCCATGCCGGGGTGGACATGTTCGACTGCGTGCTGCCCACCCGCAATGCGCGTAACGGCACGCTCTACACGTCGCTTGGCAAGATCAACATCAAGCGGCGCGAATTTGCCGAAGACGACGGCCCCCTTGACCCCAACTGCCGTTGCTACGCCTGCCGCAATTTTTCGCGCGCCTATCTGCGGCATCTGTATGCCAGTCAGGAATTGCTGTCATTCCGGCTCAATTCCCTGCACAACCTCACCTATTTTCTCGATCTGGCGCGCAACGCGCGGCAGGCCATCGTGGAAGGGCGCTATATGGATTTTCTGGCGAAAATCACGGCCCTGTATCCCGATGAAGCCGCCCGCGCCGCCGCTGGCTCGTAAGCGCAACAAATACTACCCATATAAAGGGAGGGAGCGTTTGGTTCCCTCCCTTTTTTGCGGCAAACGAATGTGCGTTCCTGTCAGCCGCCCTTGGCCATATTCATGATCTGTTGCAGCAGTTCTGTGAGGTAGGGGATGTTCATGCTGATGATGCGGGCCAGTATCTTGTAGAGAACGGCCAGCACCAACGATGCGCCAATGCTGAAACCCAGCCCTCTGGCAATGCCTGACAGAAAGTTGAGCCAGAGTATTTTGCCGGTTTTTTGCGACAGCCGGACGTATTCCATGAGGCCCGCGTTGTCGAGACGTTGCAGCAGGAGTTCGGCATCGGTCTGTCTGGCTTCAGGTCTGTTGTCCATTGATCCCCCTCGTGCGGAATGTCGCTTGAGGCAGAGTCTATACGGTAAGCCCCCAAATAACAAAAAACCCGTGATCCAGCGATCACGGGTTTAAACGGTGTTGTGCGGCAGATGTTCGGGCATGCTCCTGCGGGGTCAATCTCTATGCCTGAATGTGCTCCAGCCCGCATTCGCGCTGTTCGCGGCGGCGTACCAGCCAGAAAACAAGCAGTGATCCTGACAGCTTGCTCAGGCTCATGGTAATGATAGACCATGGTGTGGCAATGCCGATCATGCCCAGAAACACGATGCTGTCCAGCGGCGCGCCCACAAGGCTTGAAATGAGAATGCGCTGTGAAAAGGGGCGGCGGGTAAAGGTGTATACCGCCCAGTCGCCCAGTTCGCCCACGGCAAAGGCCGCGGCGCTTGCCAGCGCGAGCTGCGGGCTGGCCATGAACCAGCTGACCACGCAACCCACCAGCATGCCCCAGAGCACATGATGCCCCACGCGGCGCTGCGCGTAATCGCGCACCACAAAAATAAAGCCGACGATGAGCGAAAGGGGAGCCCACATATCGCCATTGGGCAACTGAATGAGCGGGGTGACAGAAAAGGCGAAGTTAACGCCCACAATAAGTGCAATATAGGTAAATAGGCTGAACATGGGCGGGAGAGTAGGCATTGGCGCGCCTGTAGTCAAGCGGTGGGCTGTGGAATGTCCCGCCGTTTGGGGCGTGACAGAAATATAATAATGATGGGATGTTCCGAGGCAGGGAAAACGCAGGGCAGCCTCGTGATCGATTTTTGCGTCCTGTTTTGCGCCAACGTCTGCCCCCCCGTCTCTGTCCGGTTTTGGGCCGGAGGATGGGCCGGGGCAATGCTCCGCGTCTTGACCCCGAAGCGCGGATGTGGGACAGAAAGCCAGTTATAGTATGTTTCTAGAGTAAAGTTTACTCTGAGTGTGCCGGGCAGGTGCGCAAATCCATGCCCGCCCGAACGCGGAAGCGCAATTTCTTTGAGATGTTAGCCCGCATAGGGCGGCCTTTGTCGTGCCAGTGCGCCTGCGCCCTGCAAAATTGCCAGAAAATTTCCGTCGAAGTTTACGGCGGTAGAGGCTGGATGTTTCCAGCCGGGAGAAAGAATGTCGGATCAGAACTATCGTTGCGGCTGGGTCGCTCTTATGGGGCCGCCCAACGCGGGCAAATCCACCCTGCTGAACGCCTTGCTGGGCCAGAAGGTGACCATCGTCACCCCCAAGCCGCAGACCACGCGCAATCAGATTGTGGGCATCCTTACGGACGAGAAAGCCCAGGTTATTTTTATGGATACGCCGGGCCTTGCCCAGGTGCGCGGCCGGCTGAGCAAAACCATGCTCCAGGCCGTGTGGCAGAGCCTTGCCCAGGCCGAAGTCATCATGCCCGTGCTTGACGCCCACCTGTACATCCGCCATCCGGAATTTCTGGAACGCGACCTTGAGCCGCTGTCCAGGGCGCTTTCCAACGATGATCGGCCCATGGTTGTGGTGGTCAACAAGGTGGATCTATTCTCGGACAAAAGCCGCATGCTGCCGCTTTTGACCCGCCTGAGCGAAATGTGGCCCAAGGCGGAAATTTTCCCCACCTCGGCCCTGAACCGGGACGGCCTGCCGGATCTGGCAAAACTTATCCGTTCCAAGCTGCCCGTTGCTCAGGCCCAGTTCCCCGAAGACCAGATTTCCACGGCCCCCATGCGTTTTATGACTGCGGAAATCGTGCGCGAAAAGCTGTTCCTGCATCTGCGTCAGGAGGTGCCCTATTCCGTGGCAGTGGACGTGGAAAGCTGGGAGGAAGACGAAGAACGCGGCCAGACTGTGATCCACGCGGTCATCTACGTGGGGCGGCCCATGCACAAGGCTATGGTTATTGGCCGTGCGGGCGCATCCATCAAGCAGATAGGCATTGAGGCCCGCAAGGAAATTCAGGACCTGGTGGGCGGCAAGGTGCATCTGGAGCTTTGGGTCAAGGTGCGCGAGCACTGGACTGAAGACGCCGCCTTCCTGCGCGAGATGGGCCTGATGGCGGAGTAGTCATGGGCGATACATTGTTGCTCGAACGCTATGCGCGGGTGCTCGACCGCATTGACGCGGCCTGCGCATCGGCTGGCCGCCCCCGCGAAAGCGTGAGGCTTATTGCCGTTTCAAAACTGCATCCGGCGGAATCCCTGGCCCATGTGGCCGCCGCCGGGCAGATTGATTTTGGCGAAAACTACGTTCAGGAAGCCCTGCAGAAAAGGCAAGACCTGAGCGCAGACCCGGCCACAGCAGCGCAGTGCGCCGGGATCCGCTGGCATATGATCGGTCATGTGCAAAGCCGCAAGGCCCCGCTGGTGGCTGGGGCTTTCAATCTCGTGCATACCCTTGATTCCCGCAAGCTTGCGGACGCTTTTGAACGGCGTCTGGCGGAGGGCGGAGCGCGTCAGCCCGTGCTGTTTGAGGTAAATGTTGGGGGCGAATCGCAAAAATCCGGTGTGATGTCTGCAGATTTGCCGGAATTGGCCGATTATGTTCTTGAGCATTGCCCGCACCTTGAGGTGCAGGGCCTCATGTGTCTGCCCCCGGTTTTTGACGCGGGCGAGGCAGCGCGGCCCTATTTTGCAAGGCTGCGTGAATTGCGCGACACCTTGAGCACCCGCCTTGGCCTGCCCATGCCCGAGCTTTCCATGGGTATGAGCGGCGATTTTGAAGGCGCGGTGGCCGAAGGGGCCACCATGGTGCGCATAGGTACGGATATTTTCGGGCCGCGTCCTGCCAAGGTGTGAACAGCTTTGGCACAAAGTCTGCTACATGCCGTACAGACCGGAATGACTTGAGCGGTTCGCATCCATGACCCCACAATAGCGGTGGAGTACGTATGGCGGCCAAAGAAAAAGAATCAAAGGCCCTGCCGGAAGGGCAGGCTGAAAACCCCAAGAAGGGCTCCAAGGCCAAGCGCATCGTCATTATTTTGGCGATCTTGCTTATCACGCTGAGCGGCGCTGGCATTGGCGGCTATTGGTGGTTTTTCATCCGCACGCCGTCTTCGGCAAGTTCTGCGCCTGCTGAAGCTGCATCTGCGGATGCCGCAGGCAAGGGCGCGGCGGGCCAGACAGGCGCAGGCGGTTCTGGCGGCGCAGGCGGCGCATCCGGTCATGCCGGGGCGGGCGGTTCTGGCGGCGCGGGAGGCGCGGGTGACGGGCGCATTGAACGGCAGGGCGATCTGCCGCGCAGCGGCGGGCAGGTCTTGCCTCTGCCGCCCATAACCGTGAACATTTCCGACCCCTCGGGGCGGCGGTATCTCAAGCTGGGGATGGAGGTCGAGGTCAATGCGGACGTTGCCGCTGCATTGCAGGCCAACAATCCGCGTATCCGCGATGCCATCATCATGCTGCTGGCGGGCAAGACGTTTAACGATATCTCCACGCCTGACGGCAAGGTGCTGTTGAAGGCGGAGGTGGCCGCGCGGCTGAACCAGATTCTGGGCGCGCAAAGGGTCATACGCGTGTATTTTACCGATTTTGTTGTGGAATAGCGCGGGAAGCTCTGCCTCTGGCGGCCCCTGGCAGATGATTTTGTGCGGACGCGGTTTCTGATAGAGGCTTTTGGCAGCCATGCCCGTTGCGGGGCGCGCCGTTGCCGCGATGCCGCCCGAATTTCGGGTGAGCATGTTGGAATAGAGAATGAGGTGACGTATGTCGCAGGAAGATCAGGAAGCCTTGGCGGCCCAGTGGGCCGCGCAACTGGAAGATGAAGCCAATGCGGCAGAACCTGCTGCGCCTGCTGCACCCGCTGCGCCTGCTGCTGATGCTGCGCCTGGTGGTGCGGCTGGCAGCGGTTTGGATGAAGAAGCTCTGGCGGCTCAGTGGGCTGAATCGCTGGCCCAGGATGAGGAAGACAAAGGTCCGACCTCCTTTGGCGGTGCAGGTGCAGGGCTTGGCGGTCATCCGGTAGACGCCCATTTTCAGGACATGACTGAAATGGCCCGCCAGCCCAAGGACAACAAGCTCAAGCGGGAGCTGGATTTTATTCTGGATATTCCGCTGGATGTGTCTGCCGAACTTGGGCGCACCCGTCTGCTTATCAACGAACTGTTGCAACTTGGTCAGGGTTCTGTGGTGGAACTGAACAAGCTGGCTGGTGAACCGCTGGAAGTATTTGTGAACGGCAAGCTGGTGGCGCGCGGCGAGGCCGTGGTCATCAACGAAAAGTTTGGCGTACGCCTTACCGACATCATCAGCCCCATTGAAAGGGTGAAGCAGCTTGGCTAGCCTGCCCATACTGCTGGCCGCCGCCGAAGGCGGCCTTTCGGGCAGCGCCGTGCGCGGCGTGGTCACTTCTGGCGCGCAAGGGTCTGCGGCAGCGGTGCCGCCGGGGCTGGAACAGACAGTGGCTGCCGCAGCCGAGCAGATGCTGCACGGGCTGGACATGGCCGCGCAGGCCGCGCAGAGCGTGGGCATTGCTACGGAGCAGGCCGCTGCCTCGCTGGCGGAACCGGCTTCAACGCTTGGGCAGTCGTCCTTTTCGTGGGGCAGCTACATACAGGCCGTGGGCATTCTATTTTTGCTGGTGGCCGTGCTGTGGCTGGCCGTATGGCTGGCGCGCCGTTTCGGCAAGTTCAATTTTCTGCCGCGTCCGGGGGCGCTTCCGCGCGATGCCCTGGTCATGGAGGCCCAGCTTCCGCTTGGGCCGCGTAAAGGCTTGATGGTGGTACGCTTCTTGAATAGAAGGTTGCTGCTGGGCGTCACCGACCAGCAGATTACCCTTTTGACAGAGGAGCAGGCACAGCATGAGCCAGAGAACGCCGATTTCAAACAGATCATGGAAGAAGCC